>Ga0075425_100000204_pt1 | contig 53495 bp, 40 predicted proteins | sample SoiMethybrSBSTD4_FD_75300 | JGI IMG/M metagenome (GOLD analysis project Ga0075425, IMG submission 75300) | Bulk soil microbial communities from a Populus tree surrounding site in Tennessee, USA - Soil MetaG P. TD hybrid SBSTD4 | ecosystem: Environmental > Terrestrial > Soil > Tree plantation... | reverse complement strand
GATCCGCAGCGGCCGAGCGCGGCTGCGGTCGCGGTCATTCGCGACCGGATCGTCGAGGTCGGCGACGCCAACGACATCGATCGCTGGCGCGGGCCGGCGACGATGGTCGTCGATGCGGAAGGGCGCCGGCTCGTCCCCGGATTCAACGACGCGCACGTGCACTTCGTCGACGGCGGCACCGAACTGGAGAACGTCGACCTCAAGGATGCCGACAGCCCGGCCGAGTTCGCACGGCGCATCGCGGAGCGCGCGCGCGGACGGCCTGGCGAATGGATCGTCGGCGGCGAGTGGGACGATCAGCGCTGGTCGCCGCCGGCACTGCCGACGCGCGAGCTCGTCGACGATCGCACCAACGGGACGCCGGTCTTCGTCACCCGCTACGACGGCCACATGGCGCTGGCGAATTCGGCGGCGCTCGGCCGCGCCGGCGTCACCGAAGCCACCGCCGATCCGCCAGGCGGGGTCATCGTCCGCGATGGCCGCGGGTTCCCGACCGGCGTGCTCAAGGACGCGGCGATGGAGCTCGTGGCCCGGGTGGTTCCGAAGATGACGCCGGATCAGCGGCTGCACGCCGTCAAGCGCGCGTTGCAACACGCGGCGTCGGTCGGGGTCACGAGCGTCCAGGACATGAACCCATCGTACGAGGACGTTGCCGTCTATGCCGATCTGGCCGCGCGCGGCGAGCTGACCGCGCGTATTTATGCCGCGCCGATGGAGACGGGCTGGTACGACCAGGCGAAGATCGGCGTGCATCGCGCGTTCGGATCGCCGTGGCTGCGCATCGGCGCCGTGAAAGGGTACGCCGACGGATCGCTCGGCTCGACCACAGCGTACTTCTTTCAGCCGTACCTCGATGCGCCGGAGACGCGAGGCCTGCTGTCCGACGAGATGCAGGACCTCGGGCAGATGCGAACACGGCTGATGGCGGCCGACCATGCCGGCCTGCAGTTGTGCATTCACGCCATCGGCGATGCCGGCATCTCGCAAGTCCTCGATCTGTTCGGCGACCTCGTCAGCGCGAACGGCGAGCGCGATCGCCGATTGCGCATCGAGCATGCGCAGCACATCGCGCCCAAGGATTTCGATCGGTTCGCGCGCCTCAACGTGATTGCGTCGGTGCAGCCGTATCATGCGATCGACGACGGCCGCTGGGCAGAGCGACGCATCGGCGCCGAGCGGATCAAGACGACCTACGCGTTCCGCACCCTGCTCGATCGCGGAGTGCGACTCGCCTTCGGCACCGACTGGACGGTGGCGCCGCTGAATCCGATGCTGACGCTCTACGCGGCGACGACGCGGGCGACGCTCGACGGCAGGAATCCAAACGGATGGGTGCCCGAGCAGAAGCTCACGATTGATGAAGCGATGACCGCCTACACGGCGGGGTCGGCGTTCGCCGAGTTTCAGGAGCGCGACAAGGGAAGGATTGCGCGCGGACAGCTTGCCGACATGGTCATCCTCAGCGAGGACATCTTCAGTATCCCGGCCGCGCGCATCAAGGACGTCAAGGTGCTCGCCACGATCGCCGGCGGCACGATCGTGCACCAGCGCAACCCGTGAGGCCGCGCGCCTTCGCAGCGGGCGCGTGCGCGGCACTCGTCGCGCTGGCCATCGCGTATACGGGACTGCGCTGGGGCGTTCTGGTCGCCGGCGGCTCTGACTCCTACGGCTACATCAGCCAGGCGGAACTGTGGCGACGCGGCACCTTGACCGTGCAGCAGCCGATCGTGCGCCCGACGCCGTGGCCGCGCGCGGCCGAAACCTGGACCCCGCTCGGTTACCGCCCGTCTCCGCACGTGCGCGACGCGTACGTGCCGATGTATGCGCCGGGCCTGCCCTTGCTGATGGCCGCCGCACAGGCGATCGCGGGCTTCTGCGGCGCTTTCGCGGTCGTGCCGATCTGCGGCGCGTTAACCGTGTGGCTCACGTTCGTCCTCGGCCGTCGTCTGTTCGATCCGCCGCGCATCGCCGTTGCCGGGGCGATGCTCGTCGCGGCAAGCCCGGTGTTCCTGTACCAGTTGATCAACGCGATGAGCGACGTGCCGGCGACGGCGTCCTGGACGCTCGCGCTGGTGCTGGCCGTGACGCGCCGGCCCTTCGCGTCAGGCCTGGCAATGGCGGTAGCCATCGCGATCCGCCCCAACCTGGCGCCGCTCGCGGCGGTGATCGCGGCATGGATGTGGCTCAGCGAGGCGGCGGGCGAGCGGTGGCATTCGCTGCTGCGGTTCGCCGCGGGAACCGCGCCGGCGGTGATCGTGATCGCGTCGCTGAACGCACGCCTCTACGAGTCGCCGTTCACGTCGGGCTACGGCGCGACTGCCGACCTCTACTCGCTGCAGCACGTCGCGGCAAACCTACGCAACTACGCGTCGTCGCTCGCCGAGGTTGAAACCCCGATTGTCGCGCTCTCGGTTCTCTACATCGCAATCCCTGCGATGGGCCGACCGCCGCGGCTGATCGGTGCGCGGCTGCTCGCCGGCGGAACGATGGCCGCGATGGTGCTGTCCTACGCGTTCTACCAGCCGTTCGACGTCTGGTGGTATCTGCGGTTCCTGCTGCCGATGTGGCCGGCGATGATGCTCGCCACGGCGGCGGCAATCGACGCCATCGCGCGTTCGGTACAAGGGCCGGAGAATCGGCCAGCGTTCGCCGCCGTCGCGATGGCGATGATCGTGGTGCTGCTCGCCACGCATCATCTTCGGATGGCAGCCGCGCGCGGGGTCTTCGACCTGGGTCGGACGGAACGGAAATATGTCGACGTGGCCCGGTGGATCGCCGATCACACGGAAAGGGATGCCGTGATTCTCAGCCACCAGCACAGCGGATCGTTGCGCCTTTACGCCGGCCGGCTGACGCTCCGCTTCGATATTCTCGAGCCCGAGTGGCTCGACCGTGCGCTCGCCTGGCTCCAATCGACTGGCCACCACCCGTACATCCTGCTGGATGGGGACGAAGTGGTGAGATTCCGCGCACGCTTTGGCAACAGCTCTGCCTGGGCGCTCACCGCGGCTCCAATCGGCGAGTTGAACGATGTTGTGTTTGTTTACGATGCGCGGCGGGCCGAGCCGAGCCGTTTACCGCTGGCCATTGCCAGCACGCGCGGATCGCGCTGCGTGTTCGCGTGCGATTCGCCGCCGGCCTCGCGCCGGCCGCCTTCACCGTAGCGCAGGCCTTCAGGCCTGCCGGAACGGGCAGCCCTGAAGGGCTGGGCTACAGCCGTCCGCCGGTCCGGCGGATGAAGTAGAACAGCGCCGCGGTCGCAAGCACTAGCCCTTCCACGGCAAACTCCCGGCGCGTCGCGTTCGACAGCAGCCAGACGATCACCGCGGCCGCGAGCAGCGGAACTGCAGGTCCACCGGGGATTACGAAGGGCGCGCCACCGGCGCGGACATCGCGCCGCTGCAGATCGTATGCGGCGGCGACACAGGTGAGATAAAGCGTCAGCGCGGCGACGTTGGCCAGCACAGCGAGTTGCGTAAAGCTGCTGCTGACGGCGACGCTGGCAACAAGCGTCGCATACACGACGATCGCCACGTACGGTGTATGAAACCGCGGGTGGACGCGCGCGAGCACGGCCGGCAGAACGCCGTCGCGCGCAAAGGCATACACGGCGCGTGGACTGCCGAGCGCGTCGCCCGACACGTAGCCGAACATCGAGACGGTTGCACCGAGCAGCACGAGCAGTCGCCCGGCGCCTCCAAGCACGCGGCCGGCGGCTTCCGCAAGCGGAGCAGCCGCGTAGGTCGGCATCGATGCTCCGAGCAGTCCCTGCGCGACCAGCTGAATCAATAAATACAGCGTCGTCGTGATCGCCAGCGCCGAGAAGACCGCGCGCGGCACCGTCCGCGCCGGATCGCGAATCTCGCCGCTTGGTACGAGCGCGACTTCGAGTCCGACGAACGCGAAGATGAGCACGATCGCGGTGCCACCGACTGCGGACAGCGACGGCAGGTTCGGCCACCGCAGGAACGACGAATCGACGAACCAGATGCCGGACAGCACCAGGACGGCCAGCGGGAGCAGCTTCGCCGTCGTCACGATCTCGACGAGGCGCGCGCCGATCCGAACGCCGCGGACATTGACGGCGGCAAGCGTGGCAAACAGGAGCGCGATCACCACGGCGCGTCCGGCCGGCGTCGCGACCGGCGTCCACAGCGCGCCGACCGACGCGGCGAATGCGCTCGCGACAGAACCCACGGCGAACGTTGCCATCAGCAGGTAGAGGACTCCGGCCAGAAAGCCGACGAAGGGTCCGAACGCAACCTCCACGTACGCATAAACGCCTCCGGTCAGCGAGACACGGCTGCCTGCTGCAGCAAAACAACACACGATCAACGCCATGAGGAGCGCGCACACGACATAGGCGAGCGGCGCGGCCGCGCCGAGCCCGCGAGCCGCCACAGCCGGCAGCACGAAAATGCCGGCGCCGATCGTGATGTTGATGATGCTCGCCGTCAGTTGGCGGGCGCCAATCGCGCGCACCAACGCCGTTTCCGCGGTTGCCGGCATGCGCGCGGACTGTACCTCATGTTGATGAGGTGTGCCTGGGGCACAGCGCTTGCGTAAGGGTCCCTGACAGCGGTTACCCAGGAGAACCCAAAATGGCGCTCGCCTCTCTGAAGGACTTGTACTTCGACGAGCTTGGTGACCTCTACGACGCCGAAACGCAGATGATTCGCACTCTGCCCAGGCTGGTCGAGGCGGCGCGTGCGCCGGAATTGCGCGAGGCGCTCAAAAAACACTGCGACGAATCGCGCCTCCACCTCGAGCGCCTCGAACTGATCTTCACGCACTGGGGCGAGCGGCGGCGCTCGAAGCCCTGCGCCGGGCTCGCCGGCATTGTTCAAGAAGCCGACGAGCGCCTGAATCAAGCGGAGACAGACGATACACGCGACGCGGCGATCATCGGCGTCGCGCAGCGGATCGAGCATTACGAAATCGCCGCCTACGGCTGCGCCCGCACCTACGCGCGCCGGCTCAACCGGCTGGACGAAGCGCGGCTGTTGCAGGAGACGCTCGACGAGGAAGGCCGGACCGATCGTCGGCTCACCGAGATTGCCGAAGCGCACATCAACGACGATGCGCGCCTCGAGGCCGACTTCCAGTCCGCGCCGCCGACGCGCCGCCTCCGCTACGTGCCGATGGACGTCGTCGCGAGGGGGCGCGGCACGGAGGAGCCGCTGGCCGTCCGCAACGACGCCGACGAAGAGCTCGGGACCCTCGACGGTCTGCTCGCCGAACACGATCTCGGCGCGGTCCGCTACGCGATCGTCGACGCGGGCGGCGTGCTGGTCCATCGCCGCTATCTGTTGCCGATTTCGCTGCTGCGTTTCGACGAAACCACCGCGGTCCTTCGCGTCCCAATCGATCGGCAGGTCGCGGAACGCTACCCGGCGTTCGACAACGACGAGTTCGAGAAATTGAGCGACGACGATCGCGTCGGTTACGAGCGGCGGCTCCTGAAGTTCTTCGCGCGCGACAACGGCGCGACGGCCGCGCCGGAGACGGTCGTCGGCCCGCTGCCGGAATGGCTGCTGACGGGCACCTGGATCACCGTCCCGCCAGGCCGCGCCGAGCGGCTGCCGCAGGAAGCGCGCTCGTTCGTCAACGAGTTCTCGCCGGTGCCGTCGGAGAACGCCGAGCCGGCGCGAGAGCGCATGGTCGCGCACGAGCGCAACGCGGTCCCGCCGCCGGTCGACGCGCCCGCCGCGCCGCGACCGGATGGGGATAAGCTGCGCTAAGTAATTAAGAATTGAAAATTAAGAATTAAGAATTCGTGACGCGAATTCTTAATTCTTGATTCTGAATTCTTGATTGGATGCTTCACGTTCTTGCCCTGCTGGGCGTCCTCAGCATCTCCTTCTCAGCCGTCTTCGTAAGGCTGGCGGCGGTTTCGCCGATCACGGCGACCTTCTATCGCGCGGCGTATGCGCTGCCGGTGCTGGCGGTGTTGTGGCTGGCCCAGCGTGCGAACGACCGGCGGCCGGCGCGCGAGCGGTGGATTGCGGCTGCGAGCGGCGTGATACTCGCGATCGATCTGAGTCTCTGGCACGAGTCGATCGCGCTGCTCGGTGCGGGCTTGGGCACGGTGATCGCGAACGTGCAGGTGGTGTTCGTCGCGATCGCGTCGTGGTTCCTGTATCGCGAGCGACCGTCGGCCGGGCGCATTGCGCTCATCGCGGTGGTGCTGGCCGGCGTCGCCTTGAGCTCTGGCCTTGGCCGGCACGACGCATACGGCGAGCGTCCCGTCGCCGGTGCGATGATCGGTATCCTCGCCGGTCTGTCGTACGCGGTGTTTCTGCTCGTCTACCGCGCGGCGAACCGCACCGCCGGTCCGCGCTCGGGGCCGCTGCTCGATGCAACCGCCGGTATGGCACTCGGCGCGCTCGCAACTGTTCCGGTCGATCCGCGTTTCACGCTGCTGCCGCCGGCCTCCGCACAGATCTGGCTGGCGCTGCTCGCGATCGGCTCGCAGGTGATCGGCTGGCTGCTGATCGGCACGGCCCTGCCGCGGCTGCCGGCCGTCGAAACCTCGGTGCTGCTGCTCGGCCAGCCGGTGTTCGCCGTAATCTGGGGCGTACTGATTTTTCGCGAGCGGCTGTCACCGCTCCAGTGGCTCGGCTCCGCGATTGTGCTCGTCGGCGTCACCTTACTGTCCGCTCGCGCCGCTCGCACCGCTCGCTTCGCTCGCGGAAGTCAGAAGTTAGAAGTTAGAAGTTAGAAGGTAGAAGTACGAACTCGCGGAGGGTCTCCGCAGGCCAGTGGTCGCCATCAGCAGCACATCGTTCGAGATCAAGCGATCGGGACCGCGACGATGCATCGAACCGAGATGCCGCCCGTACTTCTCACTTCTCACTTCGTACTTCTAACTTGACATCTCGTGGACAGCCGCTACTTCGGCGGCGGCGCGCAGGCCGCTCTCGACGGCGCCGTTCATATAGCCCTGCCACTTGATGCTGGTGTGCTCGCCGGCGAAGAACAGGCGGCCGGCGGGACGCGGCAGCCAGGCGCGCAGCACGGGGTCGAAGCCGGGATCGAAGAAGGCGTAGCCGCCGCGCGCATAAGGGTCCTGTTCCCACACGACGAGGCGCGACGCGACCAGTTCGGCGTGATCGGCGCCGAGCCAGCCGAGCTCGTCCACGAGCCCGCGCGGGCCCTGCCGCGAGACGATCGCCTGCGTAGCGTCGCTCGCGCTGCCGCCGGCGAGCAGCGACAGGATGCCGGGGCGTCCGCGCTGCTCCTCGTTGCCGTCCCATAAGGCGCCAAACGGCAGCGGCGAGCCGAACGCGCGCGGCCGGCCGGGCAGCCGCCAGAAGCGCTTCGAGAATTGCAGCAGCGTCTTGGTCGCGCGACCGTACTTGAGCGAGGCGATGGCGTCGTGCTGTTGCGCCGGCAGGGCGGGCGTGATGGGGATCCGCCGCAGCAAGGTCGCCGGCACGGCGAGCACGGCGTAGTCGCACGCGATCTGCGACTGCTCGCGGCGCCGCTTGACGGCGACGCGGACCACCTTGCCGCGCTGCGAGACCGCCACCACCTCCGTGTTCAACTGCAGTTGCGTGCCGAGCGGTTTGGCCAGCGCGGTGGCGAGCGCGTCGTTGCCGCCGTCGATGCGATACATCGCGCCTGGCGCCGGCGAATCGGCGTCGCTGAACTGATCGACGAGCGCGACCAGCGACAGTTCATCGGGGTCGGCGAGAAAGAAGCCGCGCAGCCCGGTCGCCGTCGCGCGAAGCTCCTCGTCGGCGCGGACCTCGTCGAGCCACCGCCCCACCGATCGCCGCGAAATTCGAGCGGTCACCGGCGAGTCCCAGCGCCGATCGGCGCGCTTGTACGGCGTGGTCTCGTCGCCGAGCGCGTCGGCGAGGCGATCCCAGCCGCGCGCGCCACTGCGATGGAGGATCCGTGGCGTACCGGCACCGTCGGCGCGGACGTAGCCGAAGCCGCCGCGCAGGATCCGCGTCAGTTTGAGGCCGGCGCCTTCGGCGAGTGCGCGAATCTCGCCCTGGCCTTCGTCGATCATGTCGCCGCCGGCTTCGCCGTGCTGGTGCTCGGAGAAGCCGTCGCGGATCGTCCAGACGCGGCCGCCGACGCGGTCGCGCGCATCGACGAGAGTCACCGTGGCGCCGCGAGCGATGAGATCGTGAGCCGCCGCCAGTCCGGCCAGCCCCGCGCCGGCAACCAGCACCGACACACCGTTCAGCGTCGCTCCAGGCATCGGTCCACTGTAAATGGAAAACCCGGCGCCATGCGCTAAACTTTCGGCATGTTAGTGCTGCTTGCCGCTCTTGCCGCCGCCGCGTACGCACATCCGGAACAGCTCGTTGACACCGAGTGGGTGGTCGCCCATGCCGCCGACGCGAACGTCCGCATCGTCGACATGCGGCAGAACGGCTACGCCGACGGCCACGTCCCCGGCGCTGTGTACCTGTCGCCGGTGGCGATTCGCGACGCGACGGCGCCGCCGACCTTCCTGCCGGCGCCGCCGGCATTCGAGCAGTTGATGGCGTCGCTCGGCATCGGCGATCGGACGCGCGTGGTGGTCTACGACGAGCGCGGCGGCATCTACGCGGCGCGGTTGTGGTGGATTCTGAACTACTACGGACACGCGGACGTCGCGCTCCTGAATGGCGGCTGGACCAAGTGGACAGCGGAGCATCGCGCCACGGCCACCGACGCCAGGCCGCCGACGGTGAGCGGCGCGCCATTCACGGCGAAAGCGAATCCGAGATGGGTTGCGACCGCAGCGGACGTCACGGCGGCGATCGACAAGCCCGGCATCAAGATCGTCGACGCGCGCACGGTGAAGGAGATCACCGGCGAGGATCTGCGCAACATCCGCCGCGGTGGCTTCGTGCCCTCGTCGATCCCGATCTACTGGGAGGACCTGCTCGACCCACAGCAGCGCACGTTCAAGCCGGCCGACGAGTTGAAGACGATCTACGAGTCGCGTGGCATCGTGCCGAACGACGAGGTGATCGCCTATTGTCAGGTCGGGATGCGTGCGTCAGTCGATCTGTTCGCACTGCACCTGATCGGCTACGACAAGCTGCGCAATTATTACGGCGCCTGGGAAGAGTGGGGTAATAGAGACGATCTTCCCATCGCTACGAAAAAATGAGGCAGCGGCAATTAAGAATTTAGAATTTGGAATTTGGAATTCGTAGCGCTGTTCGCCCGGTGCGGCGAATCACAGATGTCATCGACATCTCGCATCGGGCGAACGCGTAGACGAATTCCAAATTGCAGATTCCCAATTCTTAATTGCTGCGGCGAGCGAAGCGAGCGAAGAAGCTCGTGTCGTTCCACTTCGGGCGGTCGGATCGGTTCGCGATCCGCAGCGCCAGGTTCTTCACGACGTCGATGTACTTCGCGGCCGCCGAGCGATCGACCGGCTGATTGAGATCGTCCGACGGTGCGTGATAGCGCTCCGCCGTCCATTTCGCGGCAATGGCCGCTTCCGGCGAGTTGGGCTGGTAGCCGACCTTCATCGCCAGCGCCGGGATGCCGAACTTGATGAAGCTGTATTGATCGCTGCGGACGAAGCGGTTGCGCTGCGGCTCGGGATCGGGCTGGACCTCGACGCCGAGCTCGCGCGCGGTCGCGCGGATGTCCTGGCCGAGATCGGATTCATCGAGCCCCAGCACCATCAGCGTTTTCAGCGGAAACAGCGGCAGGAACATGTCGGTGTTCACGTTGGCGACAATGCGGTCCTGCGGCACCGGCGGGTGCGAGGCGAAAGACAGCGACCCGAGCTCGCCTTTCTCTTCACCGGTAACCGCGACAAACAGAATCGACCGCTTCGGCCTGGCGTTGGCCGCATGCAATGCGGCGGCGACCTCCAGCATCGCCGCCACGCCGGAGGCGTTGTCCATCGCGCCGTTGTAGATGGTGTCGCCGTTGATCGCGCCGCCGATCCCGAGATGATCGACATGTGCCGACAGCACGACGTATTCGTTGCGCAGCTGCTCGTCGGCGCCGCGCAGGATGCCGGCGATATTCTGCGACTCGACATCGGAGCGCTCGACGCCGACGCGCGCCTTCAATCGCGGCTTCAAGGCAAAGCTCGGGAGAGGCTTGCCGGCGTCGACCAGCGCGAGCAGGTCGGCAAACGTGTGCCCAGAGCCGGCGAACAGCTTGTCGGCATGCGCGGGATTCATCGTCACCGACAGCTGCTGGCCGGCCGTCTCGCTCAGTGACGCGTCGGCAAGCGACATCGCCGGCTGCAGCCGCGCCAGCGTCGAGCGCGCCCACGGGATGTCCATGCTCTTCGGGTTCGCGACGCTGACGACGCCGATCGCGCCCGCCGCCTTGTACATCTTCCACCGCTCGCCGGCGGACCCGAAGTGCGCCTGGAGCGGCCCCGGCAACGCCTTCGGCGTCGCCGCGATGTGCACCACGACGGCGCCGTTGAGACTCACGCCGGCGAAGTCGTCGATGTCCCGTTCCGGGATCCGGAGGCCGTAGCCGACAAACACCAGCGGCGCCTCGATGGCCGGAGCGGGGTCGACGCGCATGCTGATGTTCGCGTCCTCACCGAGCGCGAGCTTCTCTTCCGCGCTGTCCGTCACGAGCGCCAGGCTCGATTTCGATTCGTCGATCCGCCGGGTATTGAATTTCACCGGCTGGACGAAGCCGCCGGCGGCGCCGGCTGGTTCGAGCCCGGCTTTCTGAAACTGCGCGGCAACGTATTCAGCGGCGCGCTTGTGGCCGGCGCTGCCAGTGTTCCGGCCTTCCATGCCGTCGTTGGCCAGCGCTTCGACGTGCGCCCACCAGCGCGACGCCGTGTCGTCGGCGGCGCGAACCGCAGCCGTCGCAAGCAAGGTGGTCACCGCAAGAACGAGGGCTCGGCGCATCGGCGATGTGCTCTGCATTCGCCATAGAATACGCGCATGTTGAAGGTTCACACGTCGATTCTCGTGACGGCGATCGCGCTGAGCTCGGGCCCGGCCATTGCGCAGGCGCGCCTCCAGAGCAGCGAGCTGCTGAAGCTGCGGTCGGTGACGGCCGTGCAGCTCTCGCCCGACGCTTCCCGCGTCGCCTACGTCGTCGAAAGCAACGACGGACCAGGGCGGCCGTACGGTCAGCTGTGGGTGATGACGCTGGCCGATGGCAAGACCGTCCGCTTCGGCGGCGAGAAGGAGGCATCGGGCACGCCGGAATGGTCGCCCGACGGACAATCGATCGCGTATCGCGGTCGCCTCGGCGACAAGAGCGGCCTGATCGTCGCGCGGCCGGACGGCAGCGGCGCACGCTTCATCGCGGAAATCGAGGGCAGCAACGCGCCGCTGCCGAGCACGGGCAAAACAATCGCGTGGTCGCCCGACGGCAAGCGTCTGGCGTTTGTCTCCGCCGTGCCTGGACCTGAAACGGCGGACGCGACTGGCGACCCGATGGTGATAACGAGGTATCTCTACAAGCCGGATGCCGCCGAAGGCATGACCCATTTCAACGACAACCGCCGTCTGCATGTGTTCGTCGCCGACGTCGGATCCGGCCGCGTCACGCCGGTCACCACCGGCAACCACTACGAGCATTCGATCGACTGGTCGCCGAAAGGCGAGCTGCTGTTCCTGTCGAACCTGGACGCAGACGAGGACGAGTTCTTCAACTACGACCTGTTCGCGGTCGAACCAGGCAACGCGTCGGCGATGCGCCGCTTGAGCGCCACTGAAAGCAACGAGTATCGGCCGCGCTGGTCATCCGATGGCTCGATGATCGCGTTCGCAGCGACGAGGCGCGGGCTGACCGACCGCGAGACGACGATGGAGGATACGCACGTCTGGGTGATGAAGGCCGACGGCACCGGACGGCGCGAGGTAGGGACGATCGACAACCGCCAGGGTCCGCCCGAGTGGACGCCGGATGGTACCGCGCTGCTGTTCACGGTGCAGGAGCGCGGCGCCACGCGGCTGTATCGCGCGCCTATCGCCGGCGGCAAGCCCGAAGCGATCGTCAGCGAACGAGGTAGCGTCGGGAGCTTTTCGGTGGCAAGGAACACCATCGCGTACACGCTGGCCACACCTACCGACCAGCCCGAGTTGTACGTTCGCGTCGGCAGCGCGGCGCCGCGGCGAGTCACCGATCTCAACGGCGCCGCGCTCGCGGGCAAGAAGCTCGCCGAGGTGGAATCGTTCACGTTCATCTCGAACGACAACAAGTTCGAAGTGGAAGCCTTTCTCACTCGGCCCGTCGACCTGCCGGCCGACGCTGGATCGCCGACGAGCCGCGCGAAGGCGCCGTTGATCGTCAACATCCACGGCGGGCCGCACGGCCAGCAGGGGCCGGCGTTCAATTTCAAGAACCAGGTGTACGCGGCCCGGGGCTGGGCGACCCTGATGGTCAACTACCGCGGGTCGACCGGATACGGCCAGGCCTTCGCCGATGCCGTATTCGGCGATCAGAACGGCAACGAAGGGCAGGACGTGCTCTACGGCGTCAGCGCCGCGTTGCGCCGCTATCCGTGGATCGATCGCGACCGGCTCGGCATCGAGGGCACGAGCTATGGTGGTCAGCTCTCAACCTGGCTGATCACCCAGACCAACATCTTCAAGGCGGCGATCCCGACCGCCGCGATCACCAACATCGTCAGCTACAACTACATGACCTATTACAACCAGTACGAGGCGATGACCTGGGGCGTGTATCCGCACCAGGGCAATCTGATGGACACCTTGCTGCAGCGCTCGGCGCTGCGCCACGTCGCCAACGCGCACACGCCGACGATGCTGATGCACGGCGAGAACGACAACGATGTCCCGATTGCGGAGGCGGAGCAGTTCTACATCGCGTTGAAGGACGTCGGCACCGAGGCGGTGATGGTCCGTTACCCGCGCGAAGGGCACGGGGTCCGCGAGTCGAAGCACGTCGTCGATCAAATCGATCGGAGCATCCGGTGGTACGAGAAGCACTTTCCGTCGTCGTCGCCAAAGTCGTAGCCGCGGCGATCGCGGAAGCGCTGGTGCTCGGCGCGCCGATGCCGGCCGCTGACGCCGGCGCCGGCCTTCCGGCCGACGCGCAAAAGCAGATGATCGAGTACCGGGCCCGCGAGGCCGCCTTCAAGACCGCGCTCACCGCGCCGCCGGGCGCCGACGTCGAGGAGCGCGCGCTCTACGACAGGCGCGTTGCCGTGGAGCGGGTGATCGTCTCGCTGTTTCCACGCCGTGACGCCGCGAAGATCGCGTCTGGCTTCGCGCTCGACATCGACCTCGATCACGTGGCCAGTTTCTCGGACACGCTGTTGCGCGATCTGCCGGTCCCGTGGCTGGCGCCTTATCTGAACCTGCTCGCCGGACACGCGAAGCTGTGCGGCGACCATCCGGCCGACGCGAAGCACACGCTCACGATCGCGCAGAAGAGCGGTGTGCCGCTGATTCGCGTCGCGGCCGACTACTTGTTGGCGGAGAACGCGTGCCTGGGGAGGTGAGCCGACGCCGATCGCTCGGCTGAAGCCTTCGCGCTCCGTCTCTTCGCGGCCGTTGGAGCGCGAAGGCTTCAGCCGAGCGTTCAGTTACAGCTGTTCGACCGTGTAACCCTTCGCCTTCAGGGCGGCGAGCAGACCGTCGGGGCCGACGAGGTGTGCGGCGCCGACGACGACGAGCGCGTGTTTGGGGCGCGCAAAGAGCGCCTCGATCTTCGGCATCCAGTTGCGGTTGCGTTCGACGAGCAGCCGCTGGTACAGCACCGGCTCCGCTTTGAGATCGGCGAGGACGATCTTTTCCACGGTCGCCGAATCGCCGCTGCGCCAGGCGTCGACGAGTTTCTTCATGTTCGCCTTCTCGTCGTCGAGTTCCTTGAGGCTCTCGGACAGCATTTTTTCCTGCTGGTCCATCGGCAGCCCGTCGAGCCGTGAGATCTGATACTCGGCGGTCTCGAGGCCCTGCGTCGCCTTGCCGTCGGCCTTGGCCTGGTCGTAGAAATGCTTGTCGAGCCCGAGCTGCGGATCGAAGCCGGCCTGCTGCCATTCCATCTGGACGAGCGTCAGCGCGATCATCCAGGGCTTCAGCATCTTGAACGGCTCGATCGGCAGGCCGAGGGACTCCGCGTGCTTGGTGAGCATCGCGTAGGTCTCGGCCGAGATCACCTTGTCGAGCGGCGTCGCCGACGGCAGCATCGCCTTGCCGAGCAGCGCAAGCTGCGCGCTCGGATCGGTGAGCTCCGCCATGTCGACCTCTTCGACCAGCAGATCCGAATCCTTGTAGGCCGCTTCGAGCGCCGGCTGCAGCGGATAGAAATCGTTCGACAGCAGGTGGACCGAGCCGACCAGGTAGACGACGCCTGATTTGCCCGTCACCTTCCACGCGAACGACTTCGCCTGCGCTGCGACGGCGACCAGTAACAGCGCGGAGGTGGCGATCGCCGTCCGCAGGACTCTGTGCTGTCTCATGGAATCATCTTTCCCGGATTCATCCGGTTGTCGGGGTCGAGCGCGCGCTTGAGCGCACGCATGACATCGAGCGCCGGACCGTGTTCGGCCTCGAGGAACTTCATCTTGCCGATCCCGACGCCATGTTCCCCCGTGCAGGTCCCGCCCATGGCGAGCGCCCGCATCACCATCCGCTCATTGAGGCGCCGCGCCTCGTCCAGTTCGCTCGCGCTTGCCGGGTCGAGGACGTAAATCAGGTGGAAGTTGCCGTCGCCGGCGTGGCCGACGAGGCAGATGGGAAACGGCGCGCCGACGTTGTCCTTCTTGGTCTCGACGACGCACTCGGCCAGGCGGGAGATCGGGACGCAGACGTCGGTGGTCCAGGCCCGCGCGCCGGGACGGAGCGCGAGCGCCGCGTAGAGCGCGTCGTGCCGCGCCTGCCACAGCTTCTCGCGGTCCTCGAGGCGTGTTGCCCACGAAAACCCCGTCCCGCCGCGCTCGGCGGCGAGCGCCTGGACGGCCTCGGCCTGGTCCTGCACGTGCCGCTCGCTGTCGCTGTGGAATTCGAAGAACAGCGTCGGCGCGACCGGATAGCTCGTCTTCGAGTAGCGGTTCACGGCCTCGAGCTGCGTCTCGTCGACGAGCTCGATCCGCGCCACCGGAATCCCGAGTTGAATCGTGGCGATCACGGTCTCAACGGCGCCCTGCATCGATTGGAAGGAACACACTGCCGCCGACACGGCTTCGGGCAGCGGATGCAGGCGCAGCGTGATCTCGGTGATGATGCCGAGCGTCCCTTCCGATCCGACGAACAGCCGCGTCAGGTCGTACCCGGCCGACGACTTGCGCGCGCGCGTGCCGGTCTTGATTACCGACCCGTCGGCGAGGACGACCGTGAGTCCGAGCACGTTCTCGCGCATCGTGCCGTAGCGAACCGCGGTGGTGCCCGAGGCGCGAGTGGCCGCCATGCCGCCAAGCGTCGCGTCGGCGCCCGGATCGACCGGGAACATCAGCCCGGTGTTGCGCAGCGCCTTGTGCAGTTGGAGACGCGTCACGCCGGCTTCGACGGTCGCGTCGAGATCGTCGACGCTGACGCGGACGATCTGCTTCATCTCGCGAAGATCGATGGTGATGCCGCCGTGGATCGCGTTGACGTGGCCTTCGAGGGAACTGCCGGCGCCGAACGGGACGATCGGCAGGCGGTGACGCGCAGCGATCGTCGCAATCGCGGCGACCTCCTCGGTGCTGACGGGGAAGCAGACCACGTCCGGCAGCGCCGGCGTGTGATAGGACTCGCCGTGGCTGTGATGCTCGCGCACGGCGTGCGCGTCGGTCGCGCGCGATGCGAGCTGCGCTTTCAGCTCGCGGATAGCCTGCTCGATGGCGGCGCTGCTCGACGCGGTGGCCATGCGTCAGTGTACCGGTTTCGCGGGCAAGCGGACGCGAAACGTCGCGCCCCGGCCCGGGCCGTCGCTCTCCACGCGCACCGAGCCGCCATGCATCTCCACGAGGTGCCGCACGATGGCGAGACCGAGGCCCAGGCCGCCGTGCGTGCGGGTGCTGCCGCCTTCCGCCTGGCGGAACCGGTCGAAGACATGCGGCAGGAATTCCGCTGCGATGCCGGCGCCGGTATCGGCGACGACGATTTCAATTTCGTCGCCGACGCGCCGCGTGCTCATCGTCACGCGGCCGCCGGCCGGCGTGAACTTCACGGCGTTCGACAGCAGGTTCCAGACGATCTGCTGCAGCCGATCGGGATCCGCGATGATCATCCCGACTGCCGGATCGTGCGCCGCCGTGACCACGATCGCCTTCGCGTCGGCCGCCGGACGCAGGGTTTCGATGGTTTCGTCGAGCAAGGTCGCGAGCTCGATCGTCCGCAGTTCGAGCCGCAGCTTGCCGCGGACGATGCTGGCGACGTCGAGCAGATCGTTGATCAGCGTCATTTGCGCGCGCGCGTTGCGCTCGATTGTCTCGAGGCCGATCTGCCGCCGCCGTTCATCAGTCGGTCCGGAGGACAGGATCCGCGCCCAGCCGTAGATCGCGGTCAGCGGCGTGCGCAGCTCGTGCGAGATCGTCATCAAGAACTCGTCCTTCAAACGATTTGCCTGCTGCTCGGCGTCGAGCGCCGCCGACAGCCGCGCGTTCATCGCCTGCAGCCGCGTCGCCTCGCTGTCGCGGCTGTCCTCGAGCGCCCGCTCCGCGGCCGCCTTCGCGTCGATCTGCCGCGACAGGATGAACAGCATGCCGGAGAGCAGCGCGCCGAGCGCAACCAGCATCGCCGCCGACGCCTGCGCCTGGTGCCGCCAGTCGGTGAGCACCTCGTCGCGATCGAGCGACACGGCGACGACGAGCGGCGGCGTGGTCGAGGTGCGGTAGCCGGACACCATCACGGCGCCGCCCGGTTCGATCGGCGCGCGAATCGCTCCCGATCCGCCGGTGTGCTGCGCGGCGTCGAACACCGGATTGCCGATTGCCCGCGCACCGGTGGCCGGCGTCGGCGACGGCTCGCGGAATAGCACGAAGCCGTTTGGATGGAACACCCAGACGACGCCGCGCCGGCCGACGTCGACGGTGCCAAAGAACCCTCGCTGCGACGCTGGAATCACGGTCAACGTGACGGTGCCCACGAAGGCGTGATGATCGTCGGTGAGCCGTCGGCCCATCGGGATCAGGTAGGTCCGCGGTTCGCGCACCGACAGGTACGGCTCGCCGATCACCACGTCGTCGCCACCTTGCGACGCGAGCCGCTTGAAGATGAACTGGTCGGCGCGCGACTGGCCGACAATCAGCGGCTGCGTCGAGTGGGTGATCAGGCCGGCGCTGTCGGTGATCGAGATCGAGCCGACGCCGGCGACGCCGGCCGCCGCCGATCCGAGGATCGAGTCCCACTCGTCGCCGGCCGCCGTGGGCCCGCCGATGCGGCGGCTGTACTGCGCCACCTGGCGCAGCGACGCATCGCCCTCGGCAAACAGCTCGCGGAGGTATTCCGAGAGGATCAACGAGAGGTTCGTGGCGCGGGCGTCGGCCGCCGCCAGCGTTTGCGCACGCCACCAGACGAGATCGACGATGCGCAGCGCCGTGAATGCCGCCAGCACGCCAGAGGTGAGAAGAATGACGAGCGATTTGGACAAAGGCCGATTGCGCCGCGCCCGACGCGCGACGCGCCGTCAGTATAGCTGCTGGAATTCGCCGAACGGCCGCTGGATGCGGTGGAGGAATGCGGTCTCGAAATCGACGCCTTCGCCAAGGTCGGTCAGCAGATTCGTAATCGCCGCGCCGCCGGCCTCGTCGAGCAACCGCCGCGCCGCGAGCGCACTCGCCGCGTAGGCGACCTGGGCCTGCTCGCCGGTGAAGCGGCTGAACCCGTTCTGCAGCGCCCGCAGCGACACCGTCCCGGTGACGTGCTGCATGCGTTTCTCAGCCCAGCTGAGATCGCCGGTTTCAAGCGCGGTCGCGAGGCCTTCGTTCAGCCACGTCGGCACGCCGCGTGCGGCCAGGGTGCGGATCAATGCGTGCGTGAACTCGTGCGACAGCACGCGGTCCAGCTCTTCGCGCTTGTCGAGAGCACCGCGCATCGGCACGCGGATCGTGCCGTCGTAGGCGCCCGCGGCCCACGACGGCGAGCGGGTGATGTCGCGAAACTGCTCAGTTGTATAGAGCACGACCGGGATGGGATCGGTCGGATACGTCCCGAGCGTTTGCCCGATGCGGAAGTAGGCGCGATCGAGGATCTCGAGCGCTTCGGCGGCAACCGCCGCCTCGGCCGGGCCTTCGAACGACACCGTGAAGTGCGAACCGATCGCGCGCTGCATGCGATCGTGAAGCTCCAGTTCGCGGCGCCAGCGATCGAGCGTGGCCTGCGCGTCCTTGTCGTCAGGCCGCTCGGCGACTGCGAGCTCATAGGTGCGGATCGCCGTCAGCGGATCGCCCATCCGGTATTGAATCTGGCCGAGCAGCAGCCGCGCCTCGGTGAGCTTGGCGTCGAGCGCGAGCGCACGTTCGAATTCGTCGCGCGCATCGGCGTCGCGGCGTTCGAGCGACGCCGCCATGCCGGCGCCCAGGTGCAGCCGTGCGTTTTTTGGATCGGCGGCGATCGCGTCACGAAACGCGTCGGCGGCTGCATGCGCTTTGCCCGCGTTCAGCGCCGCCCAGGCGGCACGTTCGAGCAGCGCCGCGCGTGGATCGATTTGTGCGCGCAGCGGGGCGTGCGCCGACGCGATGATCGCCGCCGCAACGAGCGTCGCCAGAAGCCGATTGCGTTTGCTCAAGGTGTCTAGAATAATGAGGCTGCCAGCCGCCCTCCACATTATCGCCCATGTCCGCGTCCGCCGAAGCGCCGGTCGTCGTCATCGGGGCTGGACCGGCAGGCCTCACCGCGGCGTACGAGCTGACGCGCCGCGGCGTCCCGACCATCGTGTTCGACCGCGACCTCCAGGTGGGCGGGCTCGCCAAAACCGTCGTCTACAAGGGTTTTCGATTCGACATCGGCGGCCATCGTTTCTTTACGAAAGTGTCGGCGGTCCGCGATCTCTGGCGCGAACTGCTCGGCGACGATCTCCTCCGCCGGCCGCGTCTCTCGCGCATTTATTACGGCGGCCGTTTCTACGACTACCCGCTGCGTGCCGGCAACGTGCTCGCGAACCTCGGCCCGCTGACGAGTGTCGCCGTGCTGGCCAGCTACGCGCGCGCACGGGCACGCCCGATCAGACCGGAGCGCAGCTTCGAAGACTGGATCTGCAACCGCTTCGGACGCCGCCTCTTCGACATGTTCTTCAAGAGCTACACGGAAAAGGTGTGGGGGATTCCATGCGGTGAAATCGGCGCCGAATGGGCGGCGCAGCGGATCAGAGGCCTGTCGCTCTGGACTGCCGTGCGCAGCATGCTGCGGCGGAACGCCAACAGTCAGATCAAGACGCTCGTCCACGAGTTCGAATACCCGCGGCTCGGACCGGGGATGATGTGGGAAACCTGCCGCGATCGCGTCGAAGCCGGCGGCGGGCAGGTGCGCCTCAACATGCCGGTGCTCGCGATTCGGCACGACGGCTGTCGCGTCACGTCGGTTGTCGTCGGCGCCGACGGCGATCGCTGCATCCAGGCGGCGTCGCACGTCATCTCGACGATGCCGGTGCGGCACCTGGTGTGTCGCATGACGCCGCCGGCGCCGCGCCCCATCCGGGACGCCGGCCGCCGTTTGAAGTACCGCGACTTTCTCACCGTGGCGTTGATCGTCGACGCGCCATCGGTGTTCCCCGACAACTGGATCTACATCCACGATCCGTCGGTGCGTGTCGGCCGCGTGCAGAACTTCAAGAATTGGAGTCCGGACATGGTCCCCGATCCGCGGTTCACCTGCCTCGGCCTCGAGTACTTCTGCACGCGCGGTGACGATCTCTGGACGATGGCGGATGCGGACCTGATTGCGCTGGCCAGGCGCGAGATCGCTGCGGTCGGTCTGGTCGACCCGGTGAAAATCATCGATGCGGCGGTGATGCGCGTGCGCAACGCCTACCCGGTCTACGACGAGACCTATCGAGACGCGCTGGCCGGCGTCCGCCGGTGGCTCGACCGGTTCCACAACCTGCAGCTCGTGGGGCGCAACGGCATGCACAAGTACAACAACCAGGACCATTCGATGCTGACCGCGCGGCTGGCCGTACAAAACCTGTTTGGCGCGCGCCACGATCTCTGGGCGGTGAATGCCGACGAGGAGTATCAGGAGGAGGCCGACGTCCGGTCTCTCGCCGCGTCGCAACCGCGGCTTCCGCGTCGGGTGCGCAATTAGGAACGAATTATTGTTTCCTGATTGCCTGATGCTATTCTTACGCGCCGCACGATGCCGCAGCCTGCCTCCGTTCCAATCGAAGAAGGGGTGATCGACGTGCTGAAAAATGTCAGCCGGCGGCCCATCGAACCGACGCTTGCCAGCGATCTCGTCGCGGATCTCGGCTTCGATTCGCTGCAGGTGCTCGAAGTGATCGCGGAACTCGAAGATCGCTTCGACATCTCGATTCCGCTGAATGACGTTCCGGCCACGCGAACCGTCGGGCAGGTGGTGGCGCAGGTCGCCAGCCTCGTCGCCGCGCGGCCGAACGCGTGATGCCGACGCTGCGGACGCTTCCCGAGGCGCTGGCGGAGGCGGCGCGTACCGACGCCGGCTATCGGTTCCATGCCGGCGGCGTCGAAACCGCGCGGTCGTACGCCGAGATGCGTCACGAGGCGCTGCGCGTCGCGCGCGCACTCAAGGATGCCGGCCTGCGCCGCGGCGATCCGATCGCGCTCGTCATTCCCGACGGTTATCAGTTCCTGACCGCGTTTTTCGGCGCCGCGATCGCGCAGCTGATCCCGGCGTCGCTCTATCCACCGGCAACCACCGGCGATCTACCGCACTACATCGAGCTCACCGCCGGCATCCTCAACGCCGCGGAAGCGCGCGCCGTCGTCACCTCGCGTGCGCTCGCGCCGGCCTTTGCCGAGGCGCGGGCGATGTGCCCGCACCTGTCGCTGATCCTCTGCCGCGAAGACCTCGATGGCTCTGCCGACGAACCGGACACGGCGCCGTCGCTCGACGACATCGCGTTCGTGCAGTTCACGTCAGGATCGACGTCGACGCCAAAAGGCATCGTGCTGACGCACGCGAACCTCGCGGCAAACATCGAAGCGTTCGCCGGGCCCTTCGGCGTCGGCGCCCGGGCCGACGACATCGCGGTGAGCTGGCTGCCGCTCAATCACGACATGGGCCTGGTCGGCATGGCACTCGGCGCCGTGTACAGCCAGCGCGTTTCGGTGCTGCTCACCCCGCAGACCTTCGTCAAGCGGCCGACCGAATGGCTGCGCGCGATCACGCGGCACCGCGGATCGATCAGCTTCGCGCCCAATTTCGCGTACGACCTCTGCGTGCGGCGAGTGAAAGATGTGAGCGGGCTCGATCTGTCGAGCTGGCGGATCGCTGGCTGCGGGGCCGAGCCGATCCACCCGGCCACGCTCGCCGCGTTCATCGAGAAGTTCGCGCCGGTCGGCTTCCGCGCCACGAGCCTGCTTCCCAGCTACGGCCTCGCCGAACACGTTCTCGCGGCAACGTTCCCGCCGCACGGCCGCGGTTTGCGGATCGACCGGGTGTCGGCCGCGGATCTCGCCGAGCAGCGGGTTGCCGTCGCCGCGCGCGATGACGGTTTGCCGTCGGCGTCGCTCGTGAGCTGCGGATCCGCGCTTCCGAATCACCGGATGATGATCGCCGACGACCGCGGCCATTCGTTACCAGAGCGCCATGTCGGCGAGATCCTTCTCGCCGGCCCGTCGGTGATGCTGGGCTACTATAACCAGGACGCGTTGACGGCCGAGGTGCTGCGCGACGGGTGGCTACGCACGGGCGACCTCGGTTATCTGTCGGACGGAGAACTGTTCGTTTGCGGCCGGCTGAAGGACGTGATTATCGTCCACGGCCGCAAGTACCATCCGCAGGATCTCGAGTGGGCGGTCGACGACGTCAACGGCGTTCGCCGCGGACGCGTGGTCGCGTTCGGCATCGAGAACGACAGCGGCAGCCGCGTCGTAATCGTCGTCGAACCGAGCGGCACGACGGCGGGGGATCTGCTCGCCGAGGGGATCCGGAAGCGAGTCAGCGATCTATTCGGGTTGTACGTCGACGAGGTGGCGATCGTGCCGAGCGGCACCGTCGGGCGCACGACCAGCGGCAAGGTGCAGCGTGCGGCGACGAAAGAACGGTATGAACGCGGCGAATGGTCGACCGAAGGGATGAGGGCCTGAACCGGGGGTTCGGGAGTCGCATGGATCTCCTCGACAAGCTTCGGGCGGTGGAGCAGCGCGTGGCGGCGGTCGCCGACGGGGCACCGATTCCGGGGCTCACGGTGATCGAGCGCGTGCTCGGGCCATGCGAGGTCGTCGTTCGCGGACGGCCGACCCTGATGTTCGGGTCCAACAACTATCTCGGGCTCACGCTTCATCCCGAGGTGGTCGACGCCGCCAATCGCGCCGTCGTCGCCTACGGCACCGGCACCACCGGATCACGCACCGCCAATGGCACCCTCGCGCTGCACGAAAACCTCGAGCGTCAGTTCTGCGACTGGTTCGGCAAGCGCTACGCGCTCATCTTCAGCACCGGCTACCAGGCGAACCTGTCGCTCATCGGCGGCCTGTGCGGCGCCGGCGACGTGATCCTGATCGACGGCGACAGCCACGCGAGTATCTACGATGCGACGCGGCAGACCGCCGCGCAGGTGATCGGATTCCGCCACAATTCGCCGGACAGCCTGCGCCGCAAGCTCGAACGCCTCCCCGCGCACGAGCGCAACCGCCTCGTCGTCGTCGAAGGGCTGTACTCGATTCGCGGCGACGTCGCGCCGCTGGTCGACATCGTCGACGTGTGCCGCGCGCACGGCGCCTATCTGCTCGTCGATGAAGCGCACTCGCTCGGCACCTACGGACCGAACGGGCTTGGCTGCGCCGAAGATCAGGGCGTGCTCGACGAGGTCGACTTTGTCGTCGGCACCTTCTCGAAATCGCTCGCCGGCATCGGCGGCGTCTGCGTCTCGAACCACTCGGAGTTGCGCGCGCTTCATTTCCTGGCGCGTGCCTACGTGTTCACGGCGTCGGGATCGCCGTCCAACATCGCCAGCGTGAGCGCCGCGGTCGACGTCGTCCGCTCGCATCCGGAATTGCGCGCGCAGCTGTGGGCCAACGTCCACCGCCTGCGCCAGGGGTTGCGCGAACTGGGCTACGCGATCGGCGAGACTGAATCGCCGATCGTGCCGATCGTCACCGGCGACGAGGCGCGGACGATCGCGCTGTGGCAGCGGCTGCTGAGCGAAGGGTTGTACGTGAACCTGATCGTGCCGCCCGGATGTCCGGTGGACGATTGCGTTTTGCGCGCGAGTTGCTCGGCGGCGCACACGCCGGACCACCTGGCGCGCGCGCTCGACATCTTCGGTCGCGTCGGCGCCGAGCTCGGCGTCACCCGCGTCGCGTTGTCGTAGCGTTGTCGTAGGGCCGGCCTTTCAGGCCTGCCGCGGTGGTCGCCCTGAAAGGGCGACCCTACGTCGCGTTCATACCCACCCCTCGCGTCGGTACCACTCGCCCGTCTTCTTCAATCCCTCTTCGAGGCCGATCGCGGCGACGACGCCGAGGCGCTCGCGCATACGGTCGACGCGGCACACAAACCCTTCGGCGGCGAGCTCGCGGTAGCGCGATGCGTTGATCAACATCGGACGGCCGGTCGCGCGCTGCACGATCTCACCCGCGAATGCGGCGACGCGCGTGAGGGCCATCGGGACGTGAACCACACGCGCGCCGGGTGCGACGGCGGCGCGGATGCCGTCGACCAGCGCGCAGGGCGTCACCGGAAGAGGATGGCCGACGAAGATCGCCTCGCCGTCGACGTCGGCTGGTATCGCTGCGGCAATCGTTCGAATGAGGTCCGCGACGTGAACGAACGTGTACGCCGCGCCGCCGCGGCCGACCACCGGCAGCACGCCGCGCGCCGCCATTCGAAACAATGCGAACAGCGCCCGATCGCGCGGCCCGTAGACGACGCCCGGACGGAGCGCGATCCAGCGCAGGCCGGTCGTTTCAGCGAGGACGCGCTCGCCGCCCAGCTTGCTGCGGCCGTAGGGCGTGAGCGGCTGCGGCGGATCGGCCTCCGACCGTGGCGCGCTCGCCGGCGCCGGCCCGGCCGCGGCCAGGCTGGAGATATGGACCATGCGCACGCGCGCGTCGCGCGCCGCCTGCGCGACGATTCGCGTGGCCTCGACGTTGGCGACGACGAAATCACGCTCGCGCGGCGCGGAGATCAGGCCGGCGAGATGCACGACCGCCGCCGCGCCGGCAAGCTGTTCGCCGATCGCATGCGGCTCGAACGGACGACGGATCGCGACTACCTGGTCGCCCCGCGCGACGAGGTCGGCGACGACATGCTGTCCGATGAACCCGGACGCGCCGGTGACGGCGATCTTCACGCCAGCGCTTTCTCGTAAATGCGATACGTCTTGTAACGGCGCGCGCCGACCATTTCCGCCGGCTGGTTGACGTCGCGGTTGTCCTCGAGGACCCACGAGAACTCCGCGCGCAAGTACTGCGTGCCGCGGAGCTGCTGGTGCCAGTCGTTCAGCAGCAACGGATAGAGGCCGAAGGCGCGGTATCGCGCATCGACGCCGAGCAGCAGCAACCGCACCTGCGTGATGTAGCGGTTGCGCAGCAGTAACCGCGGCAGCCCGAGCGGCAACAGCCGCCCGTTCGTGCCTTTCAGCGCCTGATTGATATCGGGCACCGCAATCAGGCACGCGATCGTTTCGCCGCCGGCTTCGGCAACGACCGCCGCGCGCGGATCGAAAATCGGTTTGAGCTCAGTCGCGAGCCGGCGGAATTCCGCGGGCGTGGGCGGCACGAATCCCCAGTTGCGCTCCCACGCCGCGGTGTAGATCGCGCGCAGCCGCTCGACTTCGCGTGAAAACTCTTTCAGGTTGAGGCGCCGCACCGTGATCCCGTGCTTGTCGCGAAGCCTCGCGGCGAGCCTCGCGATCACTGGAAACGTGTCCTGCTGCAGGTCGTAGATCCATGCGTAGAGATCCTTGGCTTTGCGGTACCCGGCCGCTTCGATGTGCGCCGCGTACGCGGCAGGGTTGTGCGGCATCATCAGGACCGGATCGGTGTCGAATCCCTCGACGAGCAACCCGGCGCTCTCGTTGAGCGACGGGTTGATCGGGCCGCGGATGGCGGCGCGTCCGCGGGCGCGCGCCCACTGCTCGGCGGCGCCGAGCAAGGCCTGCGCGGCGTCGGCATCGGCCGCCTCGAAGAACCCGAACATGGCGAGATTGTCGCGGTGGGTGTCGTTGTGCAGCCGATCGTCGATCGCGGCGATCCGTCCGGCCACCTCTCCGCCGCTGATCGCCAGCAGCAACTCGACATCGGCGTGCTCGAAGAAGGGATTTTTGGCCGGCGTCAGCCGCTCGTGTTCGGCGAGCCGCAGCGGCGGCACCCAGTGCGGATCGGCAGCGTGGCGCTCGTAGGGGTAGTCGATGAACCGGCGGAAGTCGCGTCGACCCGCGACGCGCCGAATGTCGATCACGGCAGCCGATACGTTAGCATCTCGTGAGCCGCCCGCATCGTGCGTTCCTCGGAGTTGCTGCCGCTCGCGTACTTCACCGTCTGCGCCGCGCTGTCATGGCTGCGGCCGCTGCCGGTTGCGCGGCGGCTTCAGATCACCGTGATTTCCGCCGCGATGGCGGCGGTGATTTGTGCCGTCGCGCAGCAGGGAAGCGCCGTCGTCCGCGATTGGGCGCCGCTGGTGAGTATTCTCGCCGGCTACTACGTCTCCGGCCGCTTCTTCGTCACGCCGTCACTCGCGGTCGAGCGCTGGCTGATGTCGTGGGACCGCCGGTTGCTCGGCGATCCGTCGACGCGGTTCGCGCGGTGGCCGCGCGGCGTGCTGGCGTATCTCGACATCGTCTACATGGGGTGTGCTCTCCTTGTGCCGGCCGGGTTCGCGATTCTCGCCGCGCGCGGGCGCTCGGATCTCGCCGACCATTACTGGACGATCGTGATGGCGGCGGAGTTTGGCGCCTTTGCGCCGCTGGCGGTGATCCAGACGCGTCCGCCGTGGCTCGTCGAGCGCAAAACGGTGCTCGCCGATCGCGCTGTGCACCGCGCCGCCTCGCGGATGGTCGAACACCTGACGATTCGGGCGAACACGTTCCCGAGCGGTCACGTCGCCGGCTCGCTCGCCGTCGCCTTCGCGCTGATCGACACCATGCCGGTGACTGGCGTGGCGCTGTTGATGCTGGCGGCAAGCATCGGCGTCGCGACCGTTGTCGGCAGGTACCACTACGTGATCGACGGCATCGCCGGCGCTGCGCTCGCCGTCGCCGTGTGGACGATCGCAAAAGCCGCCGGCATCTGAGCGCCAGGCCGGCGGCGCTGCGCCCGCGGCCCCGTGTTGCCATGATTTCGCAACATCGAACGGCTGAGACTGCTTCGGCTGGACACTCCCTCACGCGGCAGGGGAGAATAGAATTTTCCTGCCGGATGATACGAAGGCTCCATCTCGTTCTTGCCGGGCTGCTTGTGACTGCACCCGCAGCGGCCCAGACCCGCGCCACGCCAGGCACGATCGACGGTTACGTCACGACCCAGGGCAAGACGATCCCGCTCGGCGGCGCGCAGGTTGTCGTCCGCAACGGTCTGAACGGGGAGATTGCGACGGTGCTCAGCGAAGCCGACGGCCATTTCCGCGTCGCCGTGCTGCCCGATGGACGGTACCGCATCGCGGTCACGCTCGCCGGCTTTGAACCGACAACGATCCAGGCGAGCGTCACCGCTGGCGCGACCACGGACGTCGCCATCGACCTGCCGATCGCCGCGATTTCGCAGACCGTCGAAGTCGTAGGATCGGCCGGGATCGCGTCCGGCGCGACGATCGCGCCAACCGACTCGCTCGCTGGTCGTGACATCGAGCAGTACACCGGCGGCGGCTTCCAGGCGGCGCTGCGCCTGCTCGCGAGCATCATCGAAGTGCCCGGCGGCCTGAGCATCAAGGGGGGGCGTCCCAGTCAGGCCGGCGTGCAGATGGGCGCCATCACGCTCGTCGATCCGACCACCGGGCTCTCGACGATGTCGCTGCCAGACGACGCGATCGACTCCGTCGAGGTGCTGCCGAACCCCTACGCCGTCGAATACGGCCGGTTCTCGTCGGGGTTGGTTGTGATCCAGACGCGTCGCGCCGGCGACAAATGGAAGACCCGCCTGAACAATCTCGATCCCACGTTCCGCACCGCGCGCGGCACGATGTTCGACATCACAGGGATCGGCGCGTTCGCGCCGCGCCTCGAGACCGGCGGCCCGATCGTGAAGGACCAACTGTTCCTCGAGCAGACCGCGCAGTTCCGCTACGCCACGACCGACGTGCCGAGCCGGCCGGAAGACGAGTTGAAGACGACGCGCTGGTTCAGTTCCTTCACCCGCGTCGACTGGAACATCTCACCTCGCCATTCGATTGTCGGCACCGGCGGATTCTCTCCGAGCGCTGAAACCTGGGCGACGCTGGGTACGTTCACGCCGCCCAACGCGACGGCCGACATCCACGCGCACGTCAATCATGGTGGTGTCACCGAACGCGCGTTGTGGAGCGACACCGTCTTCAGCGAAACGACCGTGCAGGTGCACGAGGCGCAGACTGACGTCGATCCACAAGGGCCGCTGCCGATGCAGTTGCTGCCGGAGACGACGCTCGGCAACTTCTACAACACGCAGCGGCGGAGCACGGCGACCTACCAGGTCGTGGAGACCGTCTCCGGCACGCGCACGCTCGCCGGCGGCCTGCACCTCTACAAAGCCGGGTTCGACGTGCTCTACAGCCGCTACAACGGCACCAGCGCGAGCCGGCCCGTTCTGATCGAGCGCACCGACGGCAGTCTGGCGCGACGGCTCGATTTCACCGGACCGTCGGCGCAGGCGGTCAACAGCGCCGACATCGCGTTGTTCGTGCAGGACCGGTTTCAGCCGAACGGGCGCTGGTTCCTCGAGTTCGGCGGCCGCCTCGATCGCGACGGCGTCGTCGAAACGCTGAACGTCACGCCGCGCATCGGGACAGCGGTGCTGCTGAACGCTTCCGGAACGTCGGTGCTGCGCGGCGGATTCGGTCTGTTCTTCGAACGGACGCCGTCGACAGTCGGTGCCTTCGAACAGTTCGAAAGCGCGCTCGACACGCGCTACGCCGCCGACGGCCAGACACTGCTCGGCCCGCCCATCCCGTTCGTGCACACGACGGCGCCGAACCTCGAGACGCCGCGCAGCCGGACCTGGGACATCGGCATCGACCACCGGATCAACGCGCGCTGGTCGGTGCGCGGCGGCCTCATCGACCGCACCGGCAACCACGAGTTGATCGTCGACCCGGTGCGTGCGGGCGGTGCCGGCAGGCTGCTGCTGTCGAGCAGCGGCCGCAGCCGTTATCGCGAGGCCGAGATGGGCTTCCACTTCTCGCACGGTCCGGCCGCCGACGTGAACGCGTCGTACGTGAAATCGATCGCGCGCGGCGACCTGAACGCGCTGACCAACTACTACGACGCCGTGATGTGGCCGATCGTCGGCGAGAACGCGTACGCGCGGCTGTACGGCGACGTGCCGCACCGCCTGCTCGTCCGCGGCCGCGTGATGCCGATGCCGAGCTGGCTGCTGGTCGGCATTTTCGACTGGCGCAGCGGCATGCCGTGGTCGGCCGTGAACGAGTACCTCGATTTTGTCGGCCCGCGCAACGAACTGTTTCGCTTCCCGGCCTACGCGCGAACCGAGATCGGCATCGAGCACCGGTTCAAGATCTTCAAACTGCAACCGTGGATCGGCGTGCGCGCCTACAATGCGTTCGACGCCTTTCTGCCGACCGATGTGCAGGCCAACATCACCTCGCCGTTTTTCGGCAGGTACTACAACTCGGAGTATCGCCAGCTCCGTCTGCAGTTCCGTTTCGAGCGCTGAGGTGCGCGCCCGGGCGTGTCTCGCGCTGATCGCGGCAGCGCTCGCGGCCGCGTTGGGAAGTGCCGGTACGTCCGCGTCGTCGGCGCCGCGCGAGATCGACGGGCTCGAGCAGGCCGTCGCCGCCGACCCGGAGAACCTGAAGCTCGGCGCCGACTATCGTCAGCTGGCGATTGCCGAGCGAGCCTTCGACCGGTCGATCGATCTCTTCGAGAAGCTCGCGAAGCGGAAAGGGAGCGGCCCAGGCGTCCAGATCAACCTGGCGTTCGCCTATGTCGACAAAGTGCCGACGTCCGGCGACATTCGCCGGCTCTATCTCGGCCGAGACGCGATGAACGCGCTGACCCGTTCGATTGCGCTGCGTCCGACCGTGCTCGCCTACTACGTTCGCGGCGTCATCAATCTGTTCTACAACGCGTTCATCTTCCATCGGGCCGACAAGGGCGTAACCGATCTCACGACGGCGCTCGGGATGGTCGACGGCCGGACGCCGGCGCCGCTCGTCCTCCGCGTCTACACGGCGCTCGGCGACGGCTACGTGCGCCTGCAGAACGTGCCGCAGGCGCGCACGACCTGGACGACGGCGCTTGCGAAGTTCCCCGACGATGGCGGGCTGAAGAGCCGCCTCGCGGCACAGGGTGAACCGCTCGAGGACATCGTCACGACGGCCCTCACCGCGAGCCGTCGTCTCGATACCTCGCTGATCGGTCTGCTGCCGCTGACTCCGTAACGTTGGCGCGCGAAGGCTTGAGCCGAGCGATCGGTACGGGTGACGCTCGGCTCAAGCCGTCGCGCTACGGCTGAGCGCGGGTTACTGCACGGTCTTGAACGCCGCCTGCAGCGCGATCGATCGCGTGTAGCGGCCGGTGATCGCATCACGCTGGATACGCGTGCTGATGCCGAGCGTCGCCTGGCTGGCCAGTCGGGCCGCCAGTTCGAACTTGCCGGCGGTCAGCCGCTCCTCGAACGGCGCCTCGACGTGGAGACGCTCGGCGATCGCCGACGCCACGAGCCACTCACGAGCGGCCCAGAAGACCTGGGCAAACGAGGCGGTCTGCGGGAACTCGTTCGGCACGGCGGTGGCGAGCACCCGGTCGCGCGACGTGACGTCGTGTTCGGCGAGAATCCCCCACGATCCGAACCCGAGCCGCGCGTAGCCGCCGACGGTGCGGCGATCACCGTTGCTCGCCGACCCGTGCAGTAGTGACAGGCCGACGACGGTCTTCTGGTTCCCGAGCACGTCGACTTCCGCCAGCGTGCCGGTTCCAGTCTCGCGCTCGCCCGGCTGTGTGTTGCTCGTGTCGTGATACGCGTACGGTGTGACGTGGAACCGCTTCGCGTTCCAGAACATCTTCACCTGGGCCGGTGCGTCGTAGTAGCCGAGCCGGTTGCGCGCCTTGATGAAGAGCGCGAGATCGGGCACGTTCACGCCGCTCGGCAGCTGATCGCGTCCGGCGGCAAACTCGATCGCCTGGCTCGCGTGGTAGTGCAGCAGCGCCGTGTTCACGAACAGCGACGACGCCTGCGCGCTCGGATCGTAGGTGAGCGCCGGGCGCGGCGCGCTCTGCGTTTCCGCAGTCACCGTCGCCGCGACGCGGAACGCGTCGTTGATCGACGTGACGTTCCGGTACATGAACCGAGGCCGGAACACCATCGCGCTCGGCTTGTCAGTGGCCCAGGTGTCCTGCCGTTGCATGACCGTTCGGACATCCTGCGTCACGCGTCCGCCGAGCGACAGCGCCTCTACCCACGGCTCCGGCGACGGTTTGTACTCGCCGCCGCGCAGGCTCTGCGCCTGGTCGATGCCGCGGCCATAGGCGTTCAGCGGACCTCCCCCCTGCGGCGACAAATGGCAGGCGGCACAATCGGTGTAGCCGAGGCGAATCATCGTCGGCAGCGCCGCCGCCGGTGCGGCGTGCACCGCGCACACGGCGACGACGGCGCCGGCGATAGTCAGACGACGGCCGATCATTTTCCACCTCGCTGCGCCAGCGTGCCGACCGCCGTGCGGGCCACGAAGTCGAGATGCAGCTTCACGTCGTCGACGACCGTGACGCCGAGCTGCGACGGCGCCGGAATGCCGTAGGTGCTCAACTTGACGACGCCGTCACCGACGGCGCGGAAGCTGCCGCTCTCGCGCGTCACTTTCAGCGTGATCGTGAACGGCTTCGCGGTGCCGCGCATCGCGAGCTCGCCTTTCAGCTCGCAGGTCGCCTGCTTGTCGGATCCGGAGCAGGCCGACGTCTGCGCCGAGAAGCGGAGATCGGGCAGTTGGCCGTCGGCAGTGGTGAACACATGCTTGCGCATGTGCTCGTCGCGCAGGCCCATTCCGGTGTTGAGCGTCTTCACGGGCACGCTCGCGACGAGCTGCTGAATCTGGAAGCCGTTCGCGTCGTCACGCACGGTCGCACGGCCTTCGAGCGCCGCCGACTTGCCGTGAATGCCGATCGCGGAGACATTGGTCGCCGCATCGAAGGCGGCCGTCCCGCCGCGCACTTCGACCGCCGTCTCGCCAGACTGCGCCGACGCAGCGGTCGCCGAGAGGACCGTGATGGACAAGCCGAGCGCAACACTCCAGTTCCGACAGGTCTGCTGTTTCATAGCCGTTCTCCTCTGCACACAGTTGTTGCCGCCGATGGCGTGAAGGCGTGGCCGCATCGCACACCGTACGAGCACGGCGTCGACACGATCCGAACAGGCGTGACCGGCGAGAGAGCGGCAGGAGGCGTGACAGCGTAAAACCGAACGGGAGCGCGGACGACGGGTGTTGCCGCGCTATGCGAACCGGCGAAGCTCGTACGCGTCGCCGGACAAGACGACGCGATCGGCGAGCCGCGCTAACAGAATCACGACGCGATCTTCGAGATCCTCGACCGGCACGCGCGCGTCGAATTGCCGGAACAGCGCGTGCGCCAGCGCCGTGTGATCGCGCGTCGTGACGTCGCCAACGCGGCCAATCAAGAACTGCAGGAGGAACGCCTCGGCCGCGTCACGGTAATCGTCGCCGAGGCCGCCGACGAGCGCGGCATGCGCGGCGATGTTGAACTCGATCGCCCGATCGTCTGGCGTGCGGAGCGCGCCCGCCATCAACAGGGTCTTCATCACCGCCCGCGCTGCGGCGTCCCAGTTCTCGAACTCGAACCCGGCGTCGGTGGACAGCTGACGGGCCAGCAGCGCCGCTTCGCGACCGAGCTGCGAGACCATCAGTGGCGGCCGCTCGCCGATCAGCCGCTCGATTGCGGTGAACAGCACGTCGCGCGGCCGCTTCTCCGAGTACAGCCACTCCTTGCGCAGCGCGTCGATCATTTGGCCAGAACGCGCAAATCGCGGTGCCTGAGCTGCACGCGAGCGCGGCGCTTCGCCGTGGTCCACAATGGTCCGAGTTGACATATCGCGTCGATCTCCGTTTTTCGGTGACTTCCCGTGTTGTGCACCGTGCGTGCCACGGACGCGCGTGTCGGCCGCAAGACAGGCGTCAAGGCGCGCGGTGCAGTGTGCTGTCTCCCACCGCGATCGGTCGCCGTCTCACGGTCGGTACGGCAGGGGTGCACGAAAAGCCGTCACCGCGCGGAAAAACTTACACGAGGCGATCTCGGGCGCTTACTACTTCGTAGACGAAGCCACGATTCTGCGACCGCGGCCGCACGCGGTCGCCTATCCGTGCAACGAACGGACTGTTTCGTGTTGCGCAGTCAACGAAGGAACGCCAGCGCCGCGCACCTGGTCAGCCATCCTGTGTCATCGGCGCTGCCGTGCGAACCAGTCGATGCGCGTTTTCTTGGCGTCGAAATAGACACGGGTCCCGTCGATCGCCAGGTGGTGCAAACCGTCGGGGTACGGCCACGATGGATCGGCCTCCAGCCGCAGGACGATGCGCTCGCGAAAATCGTCAGGCGTCAGGGCGAGGACTTCCATGACGTGCAGTGCGCCGCCGTAGGTGTCGGTCGAATCCTGCGCCGGCCGATAGAGCCGCCCGTTCACGACGAACGGCCTGCCGCCTGGACGTGCCGAGGCCACGTCGCACTTCACCGGGTTCGCGGCATGCGCGAGCCACGGTCCGTGCACGGCGTCCGCATGGAACACGTTCAGCGTCGTCGTGTGCAACGGCGGTGGCTCGGTCCCGAATAGCCACCATCGGCCGTTGAAGTGGAACACTGTCGGATCGACGATGCGCCTGCCGTGGAGGATGTGGTGCGCCGGCGTCCACGCGCCGTCGTCGGCAAGCGCATAGACGATGCAGCCGTCTTCCTGGCTCATCTCCGGCGTGCAGAGCGTGCGCGTGCCGTCGGTGAACACGAATGGATACGAGATGTGATGTGCATGGACGATCGCCGGCGTTGCAGTCGTCGCCGACGCGTCCTCGCCCACGCCGACGCGCGCGATGATTCCATGGATACCGCGGGGATATCCGTACCGCTCGACCAGCAGCCAGTCGCGGCCGCCGTGGCGATACGGAAACGGATCGGCGATGTAGTGCAGCGGCGGCTGCGGCGGCAGCCAGCGGACGTCGCGCAGCGGCAGCAGATCGGCAACGTTCTCGAGCGGCCGCGCGAGCGTGGCGATGCCGACGTTCCAGATGTCGAAGCGCGCCCACGATGGCACGCGCGCGCGAAATCGCCTAAGCTTCACGATGTGGTCGTCGTCACCGCGGCATCATCGAATCATGCGGGGCCGCTGCGCTACATGCTCGAGTCGCTGCGGCGGCTCGGCGCCCGCGTCGAGTGCTACGACCTCGGCTTGACCGCTGCGGAGGTGCGCTCACTGCCGCGATGGGCCGGGCTCTTGTACCACAAGTTCGACTACGCCGCGCATCCGCCGCATCTCGACGTCAACGTCAACGCCGGCGAGTACGCATGGAAGCCGGTGATCGTCGCTGAGGTCGTCGATCGACTGCGCGCGGCCGGCGACGCCGCCGACCTGCTGTGGGCCGATGCCGGATCGTATTTCCACGAGCTCGCGCCGCTGGCGTCGCGCGTCCGGGCGAGCGGCGGCCTGTGGGTCCGCCGTTCCAGCGGCACCATGCGGCAATGGACCCATCCATCGATGTTCGCGCGTCTCGGCGCCGCCGCGGCCGATTACGCCGATCGGCGTAACGCGGACGCGACCCTCGTCGGGTTTGCGATTGCCAGTGCCGGCGTGGCGGCGGGCGAGCGGCTCTACGACGCAATCATCGCGCCGTGGCGAGCGTGCGCGCTCGACCGCGAATGCATCGCGCCGGCCGGCTCGTCGCGGAAGAATCATCGCCAGGATCAGGCCGTGCTGTCGTATCTCGTCCACAAGGGCGGCTATGCCTTTGCCGAAGACACGCACGCCGCGCTCGGCGTCCGCTGCAAGTGCGATCGCTGGTTCTATCGCTACATCGGCTTTCACGTGCCGCCGCCGGTGTACGCGCGGTGCTGCCTCTATTGATCCAGATTGCCCCGGCGACGCATTACGAGCTGTATCACGACTGGCGCAGGGCGCTGGAGTTCTGCCGCACGCTGCCGGACGTGCCGCCGCGCGAGCCGGTGACGTTCCACATGTTCTGGCGTGAACGGAGCGGCGGCTGGTGGCCGCGGGTGCGCCGCTTCGGCCGCAAGCAGGCGCTGCCGGTGAAAGCCTTCTTCGCGACCCAGGATCCGACGCGCTGTCTGCTGACGCTGTGGTCGGACAGCGATCTGTCGGCCAACCAATGGCTGCAGCCGTTTCTGCCGCGCCTGACGCTGCGTATTTACGATCCGGCGGAGGAAGCTCGCGGGACGCCGCTCGAGGCGCACCCGCGGATCTACGGCCAGCGCGATGCGCGGGTCTACCGCGACGGCGATCTCTTCCGGATCGTCGTCCTGCACAACCACGGCGGCGTGTACGCCGACATGGACACGGTGCTGCTGCGCAGCCTCGGCGTGTTCCTCGACCAGGAATTCGTGTATCAGTGGGACAGGTTTGACGATCTCTATGCGCCGGCATTGATGCGGCTCTACAAGGGCAGCGCCTTCGCACGGGCGCTCCTCGACGGCCTGATCGCGATCAAGCCCGGCAAATACAACTGGGGACGCGAGAACGTGAAGCGCGCAATCGCCCGGGGCCACTCGATCACCGTGTTCCCGTCGCCGTTTTTCAACACCGAGTGGCAAGCCGATCCGGGGTTCGAGCCGTTCAGGCGCAGCGCCGCGAGCGACGAGCTGTACGAGGGCGCCTTTGCATGGCACTGGCATAACAAGTGGGACGATCCAATCGAGCCCGGCTGCAAATTCGAGCGCCTCGAAACGATCATGGACGCGCGACTGCGGGCGCTCGGGTTTTCTTCCTCGCCGGCCGCCGCGCCGGTCGCGCGATGACGGTCCTGACGGGCAACTCCTCGTTGCGCCGGCAAATCGGCCGCGTCTTCTGGTTCGTGTGGGCCGAGCGCCGGCTGTATCTCCCGGGCTGCCTGTTCATCGCGTTCAGCATCGTCACCGGCCTGACCTATCCGCTCGTGATCCGCTGGATCATCGACGACGGCATCCAGGGCGGCCGCGTCGATCGCCTGAATCAGCTCGCGCTGATCCTGGTCGGCATTCTGCTGGGTGAGGCCGTCTCGACCTTCGCGCGCGACTACTGCTTCAATCTCGGGGCCGAACGTGTTGCCGCGCGGTTGCGTCGCGACACGATCCGGACGCTCCTGGTCCAGGACATCGAGTTCTTCGATCGCCGCGATGCGGGGGAGATGACGACGCGGCTGTGGGCAGACGTGCCGCCGCTGCAGTTCGTGCTCGGCGAGGAGTTCGCCGACGCGCTGCGTTTTGCCGTGATCGCGGTCGCCGGCACGGCGCTCCTGTTTTACACCTCGACGCCGCTGACCTTCCTGACCTTGCTCGCGGTCCCGCCGATCGTCGTCGGTGTCTCGGTGCTTGGCCGCCGGGTGCGCACGCTGTCGACGGCGATGCAGCAGGCGCAGGCCGACGCTGGCGCGCGCGCCGCGGAGATCGTCGGCGGCATCCGCACGGTCCGCGCCTTCTCACGCGAGGAAGCAGAGATCGGACGCTACGACGGACATATCGCGCGTGCGCTGGCGATCGCGCGGAAAAAGATCGTTGCCACCTCGGCGCTCGGCGGCGTGTCGTTCGTCGCCGGCGAATGCGCGGCGCTGCTGGCGATCTGGGTCGGCGGTAACCTGATCGTGCGCGGCCGGCTCACCACCGGCGCGCTGATCTCGTTCGTGCTCTACGCGCTGCTGGTGGCGCGCGGATTCCGCAACGCGACGCGCTTCTCGAGCGAGTCGCTGCGGGCGATCGGCGCAACGCAGTGGATCTTCGAGGTGCTCGATCGGCCGCCGTCGCAGCGCATCACCGGCGGCGCGCGCCCGGATGCGCTCGCTGCCTCGATCACCTTCGAGCGCGTCCGGTTCCGCTATCCGACACGGCCCGACGTGAATGCGCTGATCGGCGTCGACCTCGACGTCGGAGCCGGCGAGGTCGTCGCCATCGTCGGGCGATCCGGCGCCGGCAAGTCGACGCTCGTCAACCTGTTGCTGCGCTTTTACGATCCCGATTCGGGCCGGGTACTGATCGGCGGCACCGACATCAGGACGCTCGATCCGGCGTGGGTCCGCAGCCAGATCGCCACGGTCCTGCAGGATCCAACGCTATTCTCGCGCAGCGTCGCCGAGAACATTGCCTTCGCGCGGCCGGACGCGACCGATACCGAGGTGACCGCCGCGGCGGCGACGTCCTGCGCGGCCGAGTTCGTCCGCCGGCTGCCGGAGGGGTTCGAAACCACGATCGGCGACCGCGGTGTGCAGCTCTCGGGCGGGCAGCGCCAGCGGCTCGCGATCGCGCGGGCGGTGCTGAGGCAGCCGAGGATCCTGATCCTCGACGAGGCGACCAGCGCGCTCGATTCCGAGCTCGAATCGGTGGTGCAGCAGTCGCTGCGCGCGCTCGACTACCGGCCGACGACGTTGATCATCGCGCATCGACTGTCGACGGTCGCGAGCGTCGATCGCGTGGTGGTGCTCGACGGCGGCACGATCGTCGACGCCGGGCGGCACGACGACCTCGTGCACACGTCGCCGTTCTATCGGCAGCTGGTGCAGACGCAAATCACGGCGCCATGAGCCGCCTGCCGGAGTGGTATCGATCCTCGGCGCCGCTGGCGCCGGGCGCGGCGCCGCGCCCGAGCGTGAGCCGCGCGATCCGCAATGCGATTCGGCGTCTGCTGCCCGATCCCGACGTTCGCGGCAAAACGATCGTGCTCTACGCGCGCCGTGGCCTGCGCCGCACGTCGGCGTGGGCCGGCATGTTTTCTGAGTTTCACCATGCGCTCGGAGCGCTGGTGTATGGCGAGCAGCATGGCGCGGCCGGCGTCCGCATCGATTTTCGCAGCGCGCTGTACGTCGATGCCGCCCATGGTCCGAACTGGTGGACCTACTTCTTCACCCGCGCCGATCTGCCGTTGCGGCGCGAGCCGCCGGGCGGAGAGGTTCACCTGACGCGGCGGCTCGCGAAGTACGGCCGCTACGGCGGCTTCTGTGATCTCGTCAACGGCGCGACGCCGTACCTGTACCCGATGACCTACGGCGTGAACCGCGGCGAGTTGCATCGGCTCGTGCGGACGCACGTCGAGGTGCGGCCGGAGATTTGCGCCGAAGTCGAACGCATCGCCGGCGACGCCTTTGCCCCGGACGCATACATCGTCGGCGTGCACTACCGCGGCACCGACTCGACGCGCAGCGCGTTCGGAGTGTTGAACGATTACCGGACGGCGCCCGTCCCCTACGCGTTGTACCGCGACGAGGTGCGCCGCGTGCTCGACGCCGCGGCGGCGGGCCGCTATCAGGTGCTGGTCGCGAGCGACGAGAGCGATTTCGTCGAGTTCATGCGGCGGGAGTTCGGCCACGAGCGGGTCCTGTGCCTTGAAGACGCGCCGCGCGCGCGCGCCGGCGGCGCCGCGATTCATTTCGATGCGACGCTCGGCGTCTCGAACTATCACAAGGGGAAGTCCGGGTTGATCGACTGCCTGCTGCTGGCGCGGTCGCACTACCTGGTCAAAGGCCGATCGAATCTCTCAGACGCCTCGCTGCTGTTCAATGAGGAGTTGCCGTACTCGCTCTGTCTCAAATAGAGATCACCGCGCGCGCGATGGAAGTGCGCGTCGATGTAGGAGAGCAGCGCCGGCGGCGCGTACTGCTCGAGGTAGCGATCGCGGACGACCATACGCGGGCGAACGCCGCCGGTGTGCAGTGAGCGCAGCATCTCGTCCCACTCGGCGGCCGTGGCGAATTGTCCTGTGAAGAAAAAGTAGAACCAGCCGTGCGGACGGAACAGCGCCGGCCCCGGCGAACCGCCCACATAGGCGTCGGCCGGCAGGGTGCGCTCGGTGACGAACGCGATGTCCGCGAGTTGCGGGCCGATCGGCGTGAAGGCGCGGGCCGAGATCGCGAGAGACAGCGCCGCGCAGCCGACCATCAGCGCCGGCGCCGTCCGTGCGCGGCGGGTCGTCCTGAGACAGAGATCCGCCGCGAATACGCCGCCGGTGATCGCAAGGAGCGGTAGCAGCAACGCGTAGTACTGGTCGTACGCCTTGCCGACGATGAAGATGCCGACGATCAGTGAAAGCGCGGTCAAAACGACGACGGTCCGGCTAAAGCCGGACTCTACCGGAATCATTTCGGTCGTGTCCGGCTTCAGCCGGACCGCGATTCCGATCGCGCCGAGAACATAGATCGCCGGTTGTTGGATCACATGTGACACCAGGCGCGGCAACGGCGAGAACCCCTCTGCGTTCAGCCGGCCGTTGAAGATCACCGTGTAGTACCACAACGGCCGCAGCGCATCGTGACGCGCGAACCACCAGATCGTGATCGCGACAGGCATCATGACGCCGGCCGTGAATACAACGACAGGCAGCGCGCGGCGGCGAACGAGCAGCGCCAACCCGAGACCAGGCGCGGCGAAGAGTGCCTTCTGCGTGAAGAGCAATGCGGCGCCAAACGCGGCGCCAGCGGCGAAGAGGCGCACGCGCCTGTGCCTCGACTCCTCGACGTCGCCTGCGCCGATCGCGCACCAGATCGACACCGCCAGCCAGGCCACGGCGGGTACGTCGGGCCGGAACTCCAGCATCGACTCGAGAAACCGGCTCGACGTCGCCAGCAGCATCGCGGCCAGCGCACCGGACAGCGACCCGTGCAGCGTCGCGCCGATGCGATAGACGACGACCACCAACAAGACGGTGATCACCCACATCGCCGCGCGCGCCAGCGTCAGCGCCCGAACCGCCGCCGGCACACTCGCCGCCACAGCGGGATCGGCAAAAATCGGCGCGGAGAGAAGATAGAGAGCGGGCGGGTGATGTTCGAAGAAGTCCCGGTATGGCAGCAGCCCGTGCGACACCGACCACGCCGCATGCGCGTGCTCGAACTCGTCGAGGTCGAGCGCGCGGTGCGTGATGAACCACGGGCGCGACAGCAGTAGCGCCGCGCTGATCGCCAGCGCCGTCCACGCCGCGATCCGCGCCGGAGTCGAGGGCACGCGTCGGATCGTACTCCGCTTGAATCGTTGCGTGAAGAGAGCGCAATGGCGCGGCAGGCAGAGGCGCGCGAAAGCGCTGTGATATGGTGGCGACACACCATGTCTGCACCCCGGAGCGCCGCGCTGCGCCGCCTGCTCGCATCTCGCTCACCAATCGTCCTCGGCGGCGCGCACGATGCGCTGACGGCGCGTCTCGTGCAGGAAGCCGGCTTCGAAGGCGTCTGGGCGAGCGGCTTTGAAATCAGCGCCAGCCACGGCGTCCCCGACGCCAGCATCCTGACGATGAGCGAGATGCTCGAGGCGTCGCAGCGTATGGCCGATGCTGTTGCGATTCCGGTCGTCGCTGACTGCGACACCGGCTTCGGCAACGCGATCAACGCGATCCGGACCGTCGCCGCCTTCGAGCGCGCCGGCGTCGCCGCGATCTGCGTCGAAGACAACGTTTTTCCAAAGCGCTGCAGCTTCTACCCCGGCGTGAAGCGCGCGCTCACCGACGTCGACGAGCAGGCGCTGAAGATTCGCGCCGCGATCGGCGCACGGGCGACGCCGGAGTTCGTCGTCATCGCGCGTACCGAAGCGCTGATCGCCGGCTGGGGACTGGACGAAGCGTTGCGCCGCGGCCGCGCCTACGCTGACGCCGGTGCGGACGCGATCCTGATCCACTCGAACCAGGCAGCGGTCGACGACATCGCGCGATTCGCCGAGCAGTGGGATCGTCTGACGCCGCTCGTCTGCGTGCCGACGACGTATCACACGACGAGCGTTGACGAGCTGACGCGGCTCGGCTTCAAGGTGGTCATCTTCGCGAATCACGGGCTGCGCGCGTCGATCCGCGCCGTCCAGGACACGCTCGCTGAACTGCGCCGCAGCGGCCGTGCCGCCGCCGTCGACGATCGCATCGTGCCGCTCGGCGAGGTCTATCGCCTCGTCGATCTCCGCGGCATGAAGGCACAGGAGCACGAGTTCCTGCCCGCCGACGGCGAATCGGTGAAGGCGGTGATTCTCGCCGCCGGCTACGACGAGCGGCTGATGCCGTTGGTGTCCGATCGGCCGAAGGCGATGCTCGATGTCAAGGGCAAATCGATTCTCGCGCGCCAGGTCGATACGCTGCAGCAAAGCGGCGTTCGTCACGTCGCGGTCGTGCGGGGCTACAAGAAGGAACAGGTCGCGTTGCCAAACGTGCGCTATTACGACAACGACGCCTTCGAGGAGACCGGCGAGATCGAGAGCCTGCTGCGCGCCGGCGTTGAGCTCGACGGGCCGGCGGTCGTGCTGTACGGCGACATCCTGTTCGATCGGCAGATCCTCGATCGCCTGCTCGAGAGCGCCGACGACATCAGCATCGTCTGCGATCGTTCGTGGCCCGACACCCGCGCCGGGCGTGCCGCCGAGGCCGCCGATCTCGTCGTCGAGTCGCCGACGCCGCGGCGCCATCACCGGTTCCTGGCCGACGAGCAGGCGGTTCGCGTCACGGCGATTGGGGCACGCCTCGATCCGGCCGCCGCCACCGCCGAATTCATCGGGATGATCAAGCTGTCGGCGCGCGGCTGCCAGATCTTCGGCGAGGTCTACCGCGAACTGCGGGTCGTTCCTGACGGCGACCCGGTTCATGAGTCGCCGTCGCTGAAAACCGCCAAGCTCACTGATCTGCTGCACGAAGTGATTCGCCGCGGCCATCCGGTGCGATCGGTCGGCATCTATCAGGGGTGGCTCGAGGTCGACACGTTCGAGGACTACCGGCGCGCGTGGTCCGAAGTTGGGTAGGCAGTTCCTCGACCTGCTCGAGCGGCACGGCTACAACTTCTTCACGGGCGTGCCATGCTCGCTGTTCGAAGGCGTGACGCGCATCCTCGACGACGAGCCGCGATACGGCTACGTCAGCGCGGTGCGCGAGGACGCTGCGCTCGGTCTCGCCGCCGGCGCGTACCTCGGCGGCCGCCAGCCGGTCGTCCTGATGCAGAACAGCGGCCTCGGCGTCTGTATAAACGCGCTGGTCTCGCTGCACCAGATCTACGACATTGCCGCGCTGCTCGTCGTCAGCTGGCGGGGGCAGGACCGCGGCGATGCACCAGAGCATCTCATCATGGGACGCATCACGGCGCCTGTCCTCGAGCTGCTCGAGATTCCGTATCACCTGTGCGATCCGCAGTCGATGGCGGCGCAGCTCGAGTCATTGACCGCGACGATGCGCAGCACCCGGCGGCCAGTGGCGCTGGTCGTGCCGAAGGGGATTCTCGACCGATGATCCGCGCCGACGCCGTCGCACAAGTCGCGGCAGTGCTTGCGCCGGACGCCCTCGTCATCACCTGCAACGGGATGATCGGCCGTGAGCTGTACACGCGCGCCGACGCCCCGACCCGCTTCTACATGATCGGATCGATGGGGTTGGCCTCGTCGATCGGCCTTGGCGTCGCGCTGGTGCAACCGGCGCGCACCGTCGTCGTGTTCGATGGCGACGGCAATGTCTTGATGAACTTCGGCGGCCTCGCCAGCGTCGCCGCAGCGCGACCTGGCAACTTCCATCACATCGTGTTCGACAACGCTGCGCATGGTTCGACCGGCAACCAGCGGACCATTTCCGATCGTGTGCCGCTCGAGCATGTCGCCCGGGCCGCTGGCTATCGGCGGACGGCGCGCGTCGGCGACGCCGATCAGCTCCGCAGCGAGCTTGCTTCGTGGTTCGATGCGCCAGGGCCGTCGATGCTGCTGGTCACTGTCGATCGGCGCAACATTGCCGGGATCGGCCGCGTCGAGCCGGAGCCGCCGGCGATTGCCGCTCGGTTTCGCGCCGCATGCACGCGGTAATTCTCGCCGCCGGGCAGGGTATCCGGCTGCGATCGGTGGTCGACGATCGGCCGAAGGGGCTGGTCGAGATCGCCGGCGAACTGCTCGTCGGCCGATCGGTGCGGCTGCTGCGCGAGTCGGGCGTGCGCGACATTTCCATCGTCGCCGGTTACCGCGCGGAGCAGTACGTGCAGTTCTGCGCGCAGGACGGCGGTCTGCGGCTGGTGACCAACAGCGCCTACGGCTCGACCGGCAGCATGGCCTCGTTCGCGGTCGCGCTCGACGCGGGCGTTGCGGCCGACATGCTGCTGCTCGAGAGCGACATCATCTACGAGCCGCGCGCGCTGACGACGATCATCGCCGCGGCGGGCGACGCGGCCACGCTCGTGTCGGGCCCCACGGCCGCCGGTGACGAGGTATGGGTCCACGCGGTCGATGGCTTGCTTCGGGGGATGAGCAAGCAGAAGAGTGATCTGCCGGACGCAGTTGGCGAGTTCGTCGGCATCACGCGTCTGTCGGTCGCCGCTGCGCAGGCGATGCGCGACGAGTTCAGCCGCTTTGTCGCCGTCCACGGTCACGGGCGGATGGACTACGAAACTGGCGCGCTGGTCGGAATCGCGCGACAGCATCCGGTCCGCGTCGTCCTCGTCCCGACCCTGCAATGGGGCGAGATCGACGACGAGCAGCAATACGCGCGCGTGTCCGCGATGCGCTGGGACTAGAGCGACCATTGGCCTTCACCTTTTCGTTTGCAGACAATCGCGAGCCGTCTTCAGCTGGGTATACGATTCGATCGTGATGGAGCACACGTCCGTCCTCACGCCGGCGCAGCGGCGGCAGGCCGCGGCGCGCGCGATCCTGGCAGGCGGCTTCCTGGCAGGAGTCGGCGACATGACGCAGGCGCTCATCGTGTTCGGCGCGCGCGGCGTCGCCCCGAGCCGCGTCCTCCAGAGCATTGCGGTTGGTGTCGCGGGCAGTGCCGCCTACGACGGCGGTTGGCGAACGGCGCTATCAGGCCTCGTGCTGCATTTTCTGATTGCCACGATCTGGGCGGCAATTTACGTCTTGGCGAGCGGCGCCGTGCGACTGCTGGTCGAACGGCCGGTTCTGTGCGGCTTGCTGTACGGCATCCTCGTGTTCCTGATCATGTATGAGGTGGTGCTGCCGCTGTCACAGGTGGCGCGCGACCCTCGGGCCAGCTTGTTCACCGCGCCGCTGATCATCACGGGATGGATTGGACATCCGCTCGTGGTCGGATTGTCAATCGCGGTCGCGACGCGCCGCTTCATGGGTCGACCCGCGTCGGCCTGATGCAGCCTTGAACACGACTGCGTCGATCGGGTCGGCCGGTCTTCGCGAGCATCGCCAGGCTGCGATCGGCCGGTTACCTTATATACTTGCGCCTCCCAAAGTCTGCACGCGACTGCGCGCCAACGCGCAGCAGTGAGTCGACGACTCGGTGCGAGGTGCACCGCGATTTGGGGCTCGTTCGATAGGACACCACACATGCAGCTTGGAACGACCACGAAGGGACTGCGACTGCTCCGCGCCGCTACCGTCACGGCGTTTTTTTTCATTGGCCTGGCGCCGTCGCTCGCGGCAGCAGCCGGCGTTGATCCATATCCTCTCAAGTACTCAAACGGCTTTCTCGTAACCGGCGACTACGTGGTCGGCGGCGTCGATTTCACGCCGCAGGCGAATCGCCCCGACGCCACCGCACTGGCGTCGGGAACGATCACGATCGGCGGTGTGCCGACCGATGCCGACGTCGTCGCCGCCTATCTGTACTGGGAGGTCGTGTTCACGCCGGTATGCGAGCAGTTCGACGCGACCGGGACGACATGCGTGCAATGGGTGAATCCTGCCGACCGCGTCAGGTTCAACGGTTCACCGATCAGTCCGACCGCGCGCAAAGCGACGTCGTTCCCGTTGACGGGCAATCCGGCGACGTGCTGGGGGGCCGCCGGCACATCGAGCGCGAGGGTAACGATGTTCCGCGGCGACGTCCTCCCGCTGCTGCCGAAGCGGCTCGATGCGAACAATCAGTGGACCGGAAAATATCTGGTGAATGGATCCCACACTGTGTCGCTGCCGGAAACGACCGGTGACAAGGCGACGCAGAGCGCCGGCGCCACCCTGGTGATCGTTTTCCGCGATCCGTCGAAACCGCTGCGGAAGATCGTGATCTTCGACGGCGCGTTTCCGCAGGTGGACGGCGGCACGATGACGCAGTCGCTGACCGGCTTCTACAGGTCGGCGGCGCTCAAATCGGCGAAGCTGACCCACATCGTCGGCAGCGGCGGAAACAATCAGACCGAAACGGTCGCCTTCAACGGCGCCGTCGTCTCCGGACCCGCCGATCCGTTTCCGCAGACGAGCCCGTCGTCCGACCGCTCGTGGGCGAATCCGACGTTCGACGTCAGTCGACTGATGCCGGGCACGGATGTCAACGACGGCTTCGGCGAGACCGCGAACACCGCGATTCGGGCGAACGCGACCCCGAAGGCGTGCCGCGCATCGGCCGCGGTGATCTTCAGCACCGCCGTCGCCGACGACGACCACGACGGCCTGCCCGACGGCCTCGAGGACGCGGTCGGTGGCCTCAACGATCCGCCGACTGCGGCGTCGGCGCCGAACGGGAATCCGCTGCCCAATCTGAACGCGATGGGAGCGGCGTCGACGCGCCGCGATCTCTTCATCGAGGTCAACGCCATGTGGGCGGCGCCGGGAACGACGTATGGCGCGCCCACGGCCCCGGCCAGCGCGGTTGCGGCCACGGTGACCGATGCAGTCGGACACAACCATCTGCCGACGCCGGACGTCCTGAAGCTGGTCGGCGACGTCTACGCCGCCAACGGCATCACCCCCCATTTCGACGTCGGCGACGTCGCGGCGTATCACAGCCTCGGGTCGAGCTACGCCTGTCCGAATCCGGTGGCGACGCCCGAGTGCAACGCCGATCCCTACCTCGTGCCGAGTGCGTTCGCGCGCGGCGGCGAGTTGATCAAAGAGGTCGCCTGCACGCCGGGCGCAGCGCCCTCGGTGAGGTGCCAGTTCTACGCGTTCCCGGGGACTGTCGGCTGGAAGATCGGCCTGCAGATATATCGCGACGCGCCGGTCGCCGACGGCGGCGGCGAGCTGTCGATCGCGCAAATCGACGCCACGTGGCAGAGCGGCGCGCACCGCCGGCGCTTCGACCGCGCCCGGCGCGACTTCTTTCACTACGTGCTCTACGCGCACGCACGCGGCAAGCCGAAATCGCCGCTACCGTGCGTCACTGCGAGCGGCAGCGCGACGTCGTACGTGAACGGCGCATGCGCCGCGCCGTTGACCGACAACCCGGACTTCCACGTGCCGACCAGCGGATCCGGCATCGCCGACCTGCCGGGCGGCAACGCGTTGATCACGCTCGGCCTGTGGGACGACTTCCTCGCCACGAAATTCGTCCGCGCCGCGACGACTCTGCACGAGCTCGGCCACAACCTGAATCTCTGGCACGGAGGACTGCCGGCGATCTGGGGCGACAAGGCCGCGAACACGACGAGCTTTTTCGAGCCACCTTGCAAACCGAACTACCTGAGCTCGATGAGCTATCTCTATCAGGTGCACGGTCTGTTCGACGACGCCGGCGCGATACATCTCGATTACTCCCACGCCGCCTTCGACACCCAGAACGAGAACCTGCTCGGCGATCGGCCGCTCGGCCCGTCGCTCGCGCCGTACGTTCCGGCGTGGTTCGCGCCGGCGGGCAGCGCCCTGGCGCGGACGCTCGGCGTCTCGCCGGCCGTGCGGTTCTGCAGCGGCGCGAAGTTCAGCGCCGATCCGGCGCTGGCGCCGCCGCCGATGGCCCGCGTCCACGCGGCGAGCGCGGCCGCGACGATCGATTGGGACGGCAACAGCGCGACGACGTCCGCCGGTCCGCTGAACGTGAACTTCGATGCGACGGTGGCCGGCGTCGGCATCATCAACGGCGCGCTCAACGGCTTCGACGACTGGTTGCATCTCCGGCTCGATCAGATCGGCGGCGGCCGCCACGAGACGAAGTTTTCCGACGGCGACTTCCTCGATCTCGGGACTGGCGACTTCATCGATCTCGGCAGCGGCGATTTCATCGATCTCGGCAGCGGTGACTTCATCGATCTCGGCAGCGGCGACTTTCTCGATCTCGGCAGCGGCGACTTCCTCGATCTCGGCTCCGGCGACTTCCTCGATCTCGGCAGCGGTGACTTTCTCGATCTCGGCTCGGGCGATTTCATGGATCTCGGCTCCGGCGATTTCCTCGATCTCGGGAGCGGCGACTTCCTCGATCTCGGTTCCGGCGATTTCCTGGATCTGGGCAGCGGCACCGACGTCGCCGAGCTCGATTACGACGTCGCGCGCGCTATCGGCCGCACCGCGCCGTTTGGTCTGACCGCGTGCGTCATCGGCACCGCCGGCTGCACCACCGCGCCGCCCTTCGATCCGCAGTTCCATCGCGTCGCGCTCCATTGGAACCCGCCGACGATCGGCCATGTGTTCCAGTACCTGATCTTCCGCAAACGCGGCGACGCCGCGTCGACGGCGGCTGCCGTGCAGATCGGAACGTCGTCGACGACGAGCTTCGTCGACACGGAGGAATTGCCTGACGGCGTCCAGTTCACTTACACGACAGCGGCCCAGTTCGACGATGTGAACCCGCCCCAGCCGAGCCCGCCGTCGAACCCGGCGACGATCACCGCGATCGACGATCGGCCGAGCGCCGCCGCCGACAACTACACGACGAGGAAGAACACGACGCTGACAATTGCGCGCGCCGCCGGTGTTCTCGCCAATGACACCGACGACGACACTCCGGCAGCGTCGCTGCGTGTGGTGCGCGTGAGCGGACCGGCCAAAGGCACCGTGACGTTGAACGGCGACGGTTCGTTCACCTACGTGCCGAAGGGCGGCTTCGTCGGAACCGACACGTTTAGCTATAAGGCGAACGACGGGGTATGGCCGCGCGATCCGACGGTGCCGCTGAGCGCCGATTCACCGGCGACGACGGTGACGATCGTGGTGACGAGCCAATAGAGCGCGTTTCAAGACGACGCGCGGCCTTTTGTCGCGCCGGGCGTTATGCGCTTTCGGAATCGATGTGGCGCGACGACGCGCGGTGCGACCGGTCGCACGCTCACGCGTGGCCCAGTGATTCCGTGAGTAACTCTGTGGTTATCCCTCCCGGTGACGGGGCGAGGTCGAGTCGGAAGACTGAAGGGCTGCGCTACGGCAATCTTGAAACGCCGGCGCGCTTGCGCGCGTCGGGCACGAAGCGATCCTCGGTCGAGCCGCCGCGGATCTTCAGGTATTCGCCGTAGGAGTCGGCGAACCGTGCGGTCTTGAGTTCGTCGCGGACGCGGCCCTGGTAGTAGTAGACGACGGGGAAATAGCCCCACGTCGGCCCCTCGTCGAGGAGGGAAAGCGCTTCGCCGCGGCGCGAGAGGCACAGGTCGAATTCCGAATCGGCCTGCGGCAATGCGCCCGCCGCCAGGTACGCGCGGCCGAGATCGAAGTGGCCGAACCAGGTGTCGAGCGTCGCGACGGAGTCGCTCAAAATCTTGATCGCGTCGCGCGGCCTGCCGGCGCCGAGGGCGATCACGCCTTCGATGATCTTGCCGTGCGCCTGCGGTTCGGCGGCGAGATCGGACGCGAGCGTCGTTGCCAGCGCGCGCGCTTTATCGACGGCGCCCGATTCGGCGTAGCCGCGGGCCGCCAGGAAGCGTACCGCCATCGACTTGCCGTTGGCGAGCGCCGCGTCGGCGGCGGCGACTGCGGCCGTCGTGTCGCCCTGTGCCGCCCGGGCGTACGCGACTGATGTGAGCTTGATGGCGGCGCGGTCGGTGTCCTTCGACTTCAGGTCGGCGGCCGCGCCGTCGCCGAGTATCCGGACGGCATCGGAGTAGCGGCCCTCGTAGATCGCCAGATCGCCAAGGCCCGACGTTTCCGCCGACGCGCCCTTCGCCCCCATCGCGCCGATCCGCTTGAACGTGTCGGTCGCCTCCGCGATCAACCCGCGTCCCATCTGACTGTAGGCCAGGGCCTGCAGCGCCGCGGCGTCGGGCTGCGGAATCTCCTTCAGCGTCTCTTCGGCGGCCGCGAAATTGCCGCTGAGATCCTTGAGCAGCGCCAGGTTGGTTCGCAGCGTGACGTGATTCGGCAGCATCTGGACCGACGACTCGAGCTCGTCGACCGCCTCGCGCAGCTTGCGGAGCTTCTGCAGGCAGCCGGCGCGCTGATTGTGCGCGGTCACGTCGGCCGGGTAGCGCGACAGCAGCTCGCCGTATTCCTTCGCGCACTGCTGGTTGTCGCCGATCAGGCGGTCGTAGTAGCCGCGGGTGCCGAGGCGTTCGCGATCGGTCATCCCGTCGATGTAGCGAAGCGCCTCTTTGATGTATTTATCGGCGTCCGCCATGCGGCCGAGATTCCGCGACATGACGGCGAGTCCTTGGTAGCCGAGACCAAACGTCGGATCGAGGGCCACGGCTTTGAGATAGCTCTGATGCGCGTCCTCCATCTTGCCGCGGGACTGCGCCTCGACGGCGGCGGCATACTGCGTCACCACGTCGAGCGAACTGGCGGTGAGGCTCTTCATCGCGAACAGCTGCGCCGACGTCGACGTCCGGTCGCCGAGCGCCTTGCGGATGGTCGCCGTCAGCGTGGTCGCCGTCGCCAACACGTCGTCCTTCTTCGCCGCGCGCCCCCGCGTCGAGCTGACGACCCTGCCGCTGACCGTCTCGAGCGCGGTGAACGCGATCTCATAGCCGGTGCCGCGCGGTTCAATCGATCCGCTGACGACGATCCCGAGCCCCTGTTTGAGCGCCAGGGCGCGGGCCGCGGCGGCGTCGAGCGTGTCCGGCGGCGCGATGCCGAGCTGACGCGCGCGCGTGCGATCGTAGGCGCTGATGAAGCTTGCGCCCTCGAGCGCGCGCCGGACCGTCTGCGCGAGCGCGTTGTCGAAGGTCGGATCGTTGGTCGAGTTCTGCACGTCGGCGACGACGACCGAGACCGGATCGTGCGGCGCCACGGGCGGCGGCCGCCAGGTGAGCCACCAGGTCAGCACGACGAGCGAGAGCATCACCGCGATCGCCGCCGCCACGAGCCGCGTCGTGAAGCGAGGCGGGATCACGATCGGACGGCCGGCGGCGTCGAAGCGCGCAAGCGCGGCGGCGAGCGCGGCACCATTCTCGTAGCGCTCCGCCGGATCGCTGGCCACACACTTCATCACCAGCGCGTCGAGGGCCTCCGGAATCGACGGATCGATCGTCCGCAGCGGCGGCAGGCCGTCGGCGAAGCGGCGCGTCATTGCCTGGAGCCGTCCCGCCGCCGTCATGTCAGCGACGTGCCGTGGTCCGGTGAGCATCTCGTACAGGATCAGTCCGACCGCGTAGACGTCGACGCGCGCGTCGACGCGGCCGGCGGCCTGCTCGGGCGCCATGTACTCGAGCGTGCCGACGACACGATCGTCATGCGACGCGTCGGTCGACGCGGAGATGCCGAAGTCCATGATCAGCGCGTGGCAGTCGCCGTCGCCGCCGGTCACCATGATGTTGGCCGGCTTCAGATCGCGGTGGACGACGCCGGCGTCGTGCGCGGCTTGCAGACCGGCGGCGATCTCCCGTGCCAGCATCAGCGCGCGATCGACCGGGACGCGGCCGCTTTGCCGGATCGCCGTCGCGAGGTCGACGCCCTTCACGTACGGCATCGTGAGGTACTTGACGCCGCCGATGTCGCCGAGATCGTGAATCCGGACTACGTTCTTGTGCGTGACCTGGCGAGCGAGCAGCAGCTCCTGCTTGAAGCGCTTCTCGGCGTCGGCAGATATCGGGCCCTGCGAATCGGTGCGAATCACTTTCAACGCGACCGCGACGCTCAGTTCGGCGTCCCACGCCTGATACACCGCGCCCATCCCGCCGATGCCGAGCAGCTTGATGATGTGATAGCGCGGCCCCAGCGATTGGCCGACGTGCAGCGGGCCGGCCGTCTCGAACGGGCTCACTGCCTGCGGCGCCGCGCCCGTCGGGCTCGCGGTCATGCCGCCAATCGTGAGGGCCTGCGTCGCGACGGGCGGATAGTCAGCCACGCCGACCGCGTTCGACGGCCCGAAAACGACGCCCGGCGGCAAACCAGTCGTGTCGATCGTCATGACTGCGGCGATGGCGTTCGGATCCAGCGCCGCGCCACAGGTTGTGCAGCGGCCGGATGACACGGCTAGCGTTCCGCCGCAACGGGGACAGGCCATATTCAAGTTGGCTGGGACCGCCATTATCGCTGTCGCCGCGACGCGAAGCCAGCGCAATTTGGCCGCTGGCCGACACCGCACCCCGCTATTCGACGCTGCCGACGCAGCTCAGCGACAAAATCGTGCTGCTGTTGAACGAAGTCAGCCGCTGCGAGGGTGTCCGCGTTCGATTAATCGCACCGCAGCGCGGTGGCAGGATCGCTGCGCGTGCTTCGAATCACGGGCGTGCTGCAGCCGACCAGCGCCGACACGACCAAAACGGCGCTCATCGCTAGTTAACGTGGCCGCCGCCGCCAGTCTGACGGACGTCATCGAGTCCTCCTTTCAGGACCGATCGCTCGTCTGGACTTGCGGAACTGACGGTCTGGCTGCCCATCATAGCCGTTCAAAAACTGACGGCGTCGGAAACCATCGCTCGAGCGCGCGTCGGACGACCCGCACGCTGATGGGATTCGGCTGCGCGCCGTAGTTGTCGTTGAGGCACGCGAACTTCGGCGCGAACCAGCGCAGCCGCGCCATGCCGAGCGACTGCAGGGGAACGAGGTTGTTGATCGGCTGATACCAGGCGTGCCGCAGCATCGTTCCGCGCGGCACGCGGACGCCGCGGCCAGTCTCGACGAGAAAGTACGGATACAGGTGCTCCGGTGCGACGTTGCCTGCGGCGCGGAATCTGCTCGCCGACGTTCGTGCGAACGCTTCCGGCCAACTGTTCACCATCTCGCGCCACGACTCGAGGTCGACAGCGAGCGGCGCGAATTTCACCTGCGGCCGCCGCCGCGTGCCGAACCGGCGGTCGAGCAGCGCGTTCGAATGCGCCAGCGCCAGGTTCCACGGGCTTGCGTCCTCGACCTGCTGCTTGTCGGCGCGCGCCGTTCCCCGCAGCGCCTGGTAGACGAGCGTTCGTCCGGATTCGTCGAAGAAGTCGAGCGGCGTCACTTCCCGCCCGAACACCCGATCGTCCTCGACGTATACGAACCGCCGCGCCAGGCCGGGCAGCCGGTGGAGGTTCGCGACGATCGCGAACGAGTTGAACGTCGGTAAGTTCACGCGCGGGATGAACTCGTCGTGGTGCACGACCCGGACGGCGGTCGTGTTCAGCCACGGCGGGACTTGGGGACGGCAGGTGACGAGATACACCCGCCGCGCCCACGGCAGAAATTGCGCCACCGATCGCAGGCTGTATTTGAGCACCTGCAGGTTGTCGCGCGTCCGATTGGGGTTGAGGTCGTGGCGGTCGGCCGCATGCTGGCGCAATTGGTCGATGTACCCCGGCCACGCATCGTCCACCCAGGTGTAGACGACGTCGATGGGTTCGTCAGCCAGCCGTGAGAGCATCCCGGTTGCGATCGGCGACGCGGAGGATCGCGCGGCCACCGAGCACGGCAAGCGACGCCGCGCCAAGCGCCGTGCTCAGCCCATACGAGATCGCGCGCTCGACGAGCGTGATCGCCACGGCGGTATCGGCCGTCGCGCCGCACATCATCAGGCCGGCGACGAGGCTGCCCTCAATTGGGCCAACGCTGCCGATCGTAGGCACCAATCCGCCGGCGATGCCGAGCGCGGTGACCGTCGCCGACTGCGAGATCGTCAACGGCAGACCGAATGCCGCGGCAATCGCGATCTGCCGCACGATAGTTTCGATCTGCGCCAGCGAGGCATAGAAGACCGCAGCACCGAACGCCGTCCGGCCGATCCGCACATGCGCGCTCTTCTCGCGCAGCATTGCGATCTGGTCACCGAATCGCCGCCGTCCGACCCATGCCGCCACGAGGACGGCGAGAACGAGCGCAATTGCGACGGCGACGCCGCGCCGCGAGCGGGTGAGGGCCGCGCCAATGGCCGGCACCGCCAGCAGCACTACGGCGCCCATCGCCGGCAGTTCGGCCACCCGCACGTAGACGAACGCGGCGGCCGCGCGCGGCAGCCCGACGCCTTCGGCGCGGAGCAGCGCGATCCGGCTGGCGTCGCCGCCAAGACCGGTCGTCGGCGTCGCGTTGCGGACGAAGATCCCGGCGAGATTGATGAGCGTCGATCGGATCAGCGTCAGCCGGCCGCCGAGCGCAGCAACGACGAGGCGCCAGCGCTCGCCGGTGATCAGCAGCCCGCCAAGGTGCAGTGCGATGCCGGCGACAACCAGCATCGGCCGCGCGTGCGCGAGGGCGGCGCCGACCGCGCGGACAAAGGACACAATCCCGCGATCATACAGCGGTTGGTACAATGAACGCGCTTTGCTCCGCCAACCGCTGGTCGGTGCCGGCCTCGCGCTGATCGCGTTCCGCGCCGCCGGATTGTTTCATCGCTACATCCTGCAGCCGGACATCTCGCTCAGCCGGCGATTACTGCTGTTCGTGCCGGCGCTGACGGCGCACACCGGCGTGCTGACCGCGATCGTTGGGACCTTTCTGGTCGCGAGCGCGGTCGTCGGCGCGACTGCGCCGCGGTGGCGACGCGCGATCGCCGTGGCGGCATGCGCGATCTTCGCCATCCTGATGATTGCCGGGCAGGCCGACCTGACGGTCTCGTCAATTACCGGCGCGCCGCTGACGCCGACTGTGTTTCGCACGTTCCGCGGACTGCAGGTCGTGAAGTCGAACGAGTTCCTCGAGCCGCTGCGCGCAAACTGGCGGGTCACGCTGCTCGGTGTGCTGGCGTTCGCCGCGCTGGTGTGGTGGATGGTGAGGCAGGTGCTTGCCTCCGATCGTCGCAACGCCGAATCGCCGCCGCTCGGCGCATCGGCGACGCTCGTCGCCGGCGGCATCCTGGCGGCATCGCTGGCGAGCGCGGTGTCCTGGGCGGTTCCCCCGCCGCCGATCGAAGTGGCATTCGCGCGCGAATACCTCGGCCTCGACGGCACGTCACTCGATCGCCCCGAGCACGAGGCGATCGCCGGCTTGCGGGCTCTCGTCGGCCTGCCACCCGGCGCGCACTGGGCGGGCGACGACTATCCGCTCGCCTACGTCCCGGCCCAAACCCGCCTGTCGTCGCCGCGCCGTCCCGACATCGTGGTCGTGATGATGGAAAGCCTTCGCGCAGAAGACCTGAGTTTCGTCACCGGCAGCGCCGCCAGCGTGACGCCGAACCTCGACGCGTTCGCGTCCCACAGCGCGGTCTTCACGTCGTATCTCTC
>Ga0075425_100000203_pt1 | contig 53527 bp, 51 predicted proteins | sample SoiMethybrSBSTD4_FD_75300 | JGI IMG/M metagenome (GOLD analysis project Ga0075425, IMG submission 75300) | Bulk soil microbial communities from a Populus tree surrounding site in Tennessee, USA - Soil MetaG P. TD hybrid SBSTD4 | ecosystem: Environmental > Terrestrial > Soil > Tree plantation... | reverse complement strand
GGCCGGCGAAAGCTCCGGTGCACAGTCGCCTTGGCTCCGAACGAACTATTCCGGAGCCAGCGTGACCCTCGCAGAGGGTCCGATTGCAGTGGCCGCATTACTTGCCGGCGCCGCGGTAGATGGGCTGCTTGATCCTTCTGGGCGGCGGAGCGTGGCGGTGGCCGTGGCGAGTGCCGGTGCCGGCCTCGTTGGCGCGTACGACGACCTTCATGGGTCCAGCCATGCCAAGGGTTTTCGTGGGCACCTCCGGGCGCTGCGTGCCGGTGAGCTGACCAGTGGCATGATCAAAATCGTTGGGGTAGGCGCCAGTGCCGCTGCGGCGGCGACCCTCGTGCAGCTTTCCAGACCTAGCTGCGCCGCCCCGGCCTGCCGAGTTCTCGGGGGACTGCTCGACACAGCACTGATCGCTGCAACAGCGAATCTGGTGAATCTGCTCGATCTGAGGCCGGGACGGGCAGCCAAGGTGATCATCTTGTTGGGCTCACCCCTGCTCGGCTTCGGCGCGGCACCGGCTGTCGCCGCTGCAGCCGGCAGCTTGCCGACCGATCTTGCGGGCCGATCCATGCTGGGTGACTGCGGAGCCAACGCCTTGGGCGCTGCAGTCGGAACGGCGGCTGCGCAGGGTCTGCCGTGGCAGTTTCGGCTGCTTGCCTTTGCCGCGGTCGCCGCTCTCAATCTGGCTAGCGAACGGGTGAGCTTTACCGCGGTGATCGAGCGTACGCCGCTGCTGCGCCGCCTTGATCAACTGGGGCGCCCAGAACCCATACAGTCCTCCTCGACCACCGATCAGACGTGAAAGCAGGTCTAGGTTCCGTCGCCGCAGGTGTCGCCGGTCTGACCTTGGCGGCGCGGCTACTCGGCTTCGGCCGATCTCTGGTGTTCTCCAAGACGGTCGGGGATACGTGTCTTGGCGACACCTATAACGCTGCCAACGCCCTTCCCAATGTGCTCTTCGAAATCGTCGCCGGCGGCGTCCTTGCGGGTGTGGTGGTTCCGGTCGTCGCGCGCCACATTCGAGCCGGTCGGGGCGAGCACGCCTCGCGTACGACGTCGGCTTTGATCACATGGACGCTGCTGGTGCTGACACCGGCTGGACTTGCGGTGTTCGCCGGGGCACGGTTGTATGCCGCCGCGTTCGCCAAGGCAGATTGTGCGGGCAGCGCCGATACTCTTGCCGCGCTTGTGGTCATGTTCGCTCCCCAGGTTTGGTTGTACGGCCTCGCGGTCGTCAGCGCCGGCGTACTACAGGCGCACCATCGGTTTCTGGCGGCCGCAGCCGCGCCGCTGCTGTCTAGCGTGGTGGTGATCATCGCCTACCTCGGCTACGCCGCTCTCGCCGTCCCGTCGGCAAATGACGACCCGACTCAGCTGACAGGCCAGGCACTCGCGGCTCTTGGATGGGGTACCACCTTGGGTGTGCTCGCATTGGCGGGCTGCACACTGGTGCCCCTCGGACGGATCGGGTTGCGGCTCAGGCCGCGGCTGCGGTTCGCCGAAGGTGATCGCTTAGTGATCATCACGATCGCTGTTGCAGGGATCGCCGGACTCGTGCTGCAGCAGCTCAGTGTCCTGTTGATCAACTGGTCCGCACAGCAAACCGGTGATCAAGGTGCGCTCACCAGGTTCACCTGGGCTAACGCCATCTACCTGCTTCCCTACGCGGTGCTGGCGGCCCCGCTGCTGCAGCTGACGTTCCCACGGCTGGCAGCGGCTGCGGAGCAAGGCCGGACCGACGTAGGCCTGGTGCTTGCCGAAACCGGTCCCGCAACAGTTGTGCTGGCCTGGTTAGGCGCCGCTTTGCTGGTCGCGACCGCTGTTCCGGTTGCGCGCGTGTTCGTCCTTGGCCCTGGTTCCGGGCGGACAGCTGCGCTCGCCTGGCCGATCATGGCATTCGCTCCGGCGGTCGTGGGTTTCACGCTTCTTGGCCTGGCCTCCCGAACCTTGCTTGCCCAGCATCTTGGCAAGGCATCAGGCATCGCGAACGCGAGCGCCTGGGCTGCCGTGATCATCAGCGTCGCCGTATTGCGACTGGTGGTACCTGCTTCGTCGCTAGTTCCTGCGTTAGCGGGAAGCGTGTCGCTAGGGATGATCGTCGGAGCGGTTGTCGGATGGCTACTGGTGCGGCGTTCGGGAATGGCTGACGTAGGACTGACGAGGCCGATGCTGGCCGGCCTCGCGGCTGCTGTGTTAGCGGGCGGTGCGGGAGCGGCTGGCTCGCTGTTGTTCGGGGAGGTTGGCATTGTGGTTGCAGTGCTGGGTGCTTGCGCGATAGCCGCGGTCTGCGTCTTAGTGTTTTCTGCCATGTTGCGACTTCTCGCACCTTCGCTACTGACCCAGATGTGGGCGCTGCGGCGGCGTACGCCGGCCGCCGAGGTGGACCCGGCATGAAGGTCGCACAGCTGTTGACGACCAGTACCGGGGGTATCGGCCGGCACGTAGCGAGCATTGCGCCACGGCTGGAGCGGCGAGGCCATCAGATTCGGGTGTTCAGCCCAAAGGTCACGACCGAGGCCCAGCGCTTCAAAGAGCTTGGTCTTGATGTCTGGCCGCTGGGCAGCCCGCGTCAGCTCATTGGCGCCGACCTGGTACACGCCCACGGACTGAGAGCAGGTTGGCTCGGACTTCCGGTCGCGTGGATGTACCGCGTACCGCTTGTGGTGACCTGGCACAACGCTGTGTTGGGCGAGGGGCTTGCGCCATCAGCAGCGCGGCAGATGCAACGAGCCGTGGCAAAGGGAGCGAATCTGACGCTTGGCGCCAGCCGCGATCTGGTCGCTCAGGCCAGACGGTTGGGAGCCCGTAACGCGCGGTATTCGCCCGTGGCGGCGCCGGTCCTTCCGCCGGCAGGCACCAGTCGAGACGATCAACGATGGATTCTCGGTGCTGCGGAGGAGGACACCGTAATTCTCACGGTCGGCCGGCTCGCACCGCAGAAGAACCTTGGCATGGTGCTCGACGTAGCTGCAGCCGTACGAGATCGGCATGATTTGCGGTTTGTCATTGTTGGCGAAGGGCCGGAGCGGGAGAAGTTGCAGCGTCGCGCCACCAATGAATGGCTACAGGTGCGCTTACTGGGACACAGTGACGACATCGGTTCGCTGCTTGCGGCAGCCGACCTCGCGCTATTGACCTCAACCTGGGAAGCACGAGCGTTGGTGGCTCAGGAAGCCTTGTTGGCCGGCTTGCCGCTGGTCAGCACCCGAGTCGGTGGCATCGAGGAGCTCGTCGACTCGGCAGCAGTGCTGGTTCCGCCGGGCGATTTCGAAGAGGCTGCGCGACAAATCATTACGCTCGCCGACAATCCCGAAGAAAAACTCCGTCTGAAGGAAGCCGGCCTCCGTAAGGCAAAGACCTGGCCAAATGAAGATGATGTCGCCGATGACTTGGCTCGGGTTTACAGCGAACTGACCCGAGGCCGGCGTTACAAGGGCTTCTGGGACGAGTCCGGCGGGTTCACCGTCAGATAGCGCTTCACGACGTAAGCTGGAGGCCCGTGGGGTACCGCGAGAGATTCACCAAACACCTCTTTGTGACCGGCGGCGTCGCCTCTTCACTCGGCAAGGGACTCACGGCGTCCAGCCTCGGCAGCCTCCTGGTGGCTCGCGGGCTCAGCGTTTCCATGCAGAAGCTGGACCCATATCTGAACGTCGATCCCGGGACAATGAACCCGTTCCAGCACGGTGAGGTTTTCGTCACCGAGGACGGCGCGGAAACTGATCTCGACGTTGGTCACTACGAGCGCTTCTTGAACGTCAACCTGTCCGGCGAGGCCAATATCACCACCGGGAAGGTCTACTCCTCGGTGATCGCCAAGGAGCGTCGGGGTGACTATCTCGGTGACACGGTGCAGGTGATTCCGCACATCACCAACGAGATCAAGGAATCGATGATGGCCATGGGCGGGCCGGACATCGATGTAGTCATCCACGAGATCGGTGGCACCGTAGGCGACATCGAGTCGTTGCCGTTTCTCGAGGCCGCACGACAGGTCCGGCACGACGTCGGCCGGGAGAACGTGTTCTTCCTGCACGTCTCGCTGGTGCCCTACATCGGCCCCAGCGGTGAGCTGAAGACCAAGCCCACCCAGCACTCGGTCGCCGCGCTGCGCCAGGTTGGTATCCAGCCCGATGCTGTGGTGTGCCGGTCCGATCGCTACATACCGGACTCGGTGAAACGCAAGATCTCGTTGATGTGTGACGTCGACGAATCTGCTGTGGTGGCCGCGATCGATGCGCCGAGTATTTACGACATCCCGAAGGTGCTGCACTCCGAAGGGTTGGACGCGTACGTGGTGCGCCGGCTCGACCTGCGATTCCGGGACGTGGACTGGACTCGTTGGAACGACCTGCTTGATCGTGTGCACCACCCGAAGGAGGAGGTGACGATCGCGCTGGTCGGCAAGTATGTCGATCTACACGACGCATACCTCTCGGTTGGTGAAGCGCTGCGGGCCGGCGGCTTCGCGAACCATGCCAGGGTGGTCATTCGCTGGGTGCCCTCGGACGACTGCCAGACTCGCGAGGGCGCGGCGCGGGTGCTGAGCGAGGTAGATGGGATCGTCATCCCGGGTGGCTTCGGCATTCGTGGTGTGGAAGGGAAGGTCGGCGCGGTCCGCTATGCGCGGGAGAATCAGATCCCCATCTTGGGACTGTGCCTGGGCTTGCAGTGCATGGTGATCGAGGTAGCGCGCCATATGGCTGGCCTGGAGGGAGCCGATAGCAGTGAGTTCTCGCCGGAAACGCCGCATCCCGTGATCGCGACAATGGCCGAGCAAGTTGCGATTCTTTACGGCGGTGGCGATCTAGGCGGATCTATGCGGCTGGGTTCCTACCCAGCCGAACTGCTGCCTGGCACGATTGTCGCCAAACGTTACGGACAAGGGCACGTTGAGGAGCGACACCGGCACCGCTACGAGGTGAACAACGCATATCGGGAACGGCTCGAGGAAGCCGGCCTGGTGATCAGCGGCACTTCTCCCGACTCCAAGCTGGTGGAGTTCATCGAGTTGCCAAGCGAAACTCATCCCTACTTCGTTGCGACGCAGGCGCACCCCGAGCTCAAGTCACGACCCACCAGACCGCACCCTCTTTTCGTTGGTCTGGTCGAAGCCGCGCTCGATCGTAAGCTGGCAACCCGGCTCCCGGTGGACAACGATCATCGATGATCATTCTCAGCCGCGCCGAGCTGGCCGATGAGCCACTAGCCTGGCCGGTCGAGTCCTCGACCTTGCTCGCCCAGGGCAAGATCACCAGTTATGTGCAAGATCGAGTACGGATGCCCGACGGTGAGCTGATCGAGCGGGAATATCTCAAGCACCCCGGTGCCGTCGGCGTGATCGCTCTTGATGATCGTGATCGGGTGGCTCTGGTTCGGCAGTACCGGCATCCGGTACGTCACCGGCTCATCGAGCCGCCAGCAGGATTGCTCGATGTTGGAGGAGAGGACTATCTGGAGGCCATCCAGCGGGAGCTGGCCGAGGAAGTAGGACTGGCTGCCAAGAGCTGGGCTGTCTTGGTTGATCTGTTCACCACGCCCGGAATTCTGGGTGAGTCATTGCGGGTCTACCTCGCCCGGGACCTGAAGGCGGTCGACGGCCCTCACGGCTACGTCCGCGAGGGGGAAGAGGCTCACATGGACACCGTGTGGGCATCGCTGGATGACCTGGTGGAGGCCGTCCTCGATGGCCGCTTACAAAACCCCACTCTGGTCTCCGGCGTGCTGGCCGCCTGGACAGCGCGGGAGCGCGATGGTTTCACGAGCCTCCGCGCTGCCGATGCTGCCTGGGCTGCCCGTGAGGTGATGGCGACGGAAGGAATGTAGCCGCCAGCACCCTCTGCTTCGACGGGCAAAGATTCGCCACTGATCACGCGGCGGCCCGCGCTGGCGTCGCCGCCGGGCGAGTGGTCGGCTGCTTGGCCATCACCTCCATCAGATAGCGGGCGTCTTGATCGAGTCCCTGGATGGTCGCTGACGCCAAGGCGTACTGGAATTCCGCGCCGATGAAGTACAGGCCCGCCTCTGCTGAGACGCCGCGCTCGTTGATCGCGTGGCCACTCGAATCGGTCACCGGAAGCTCTATCCAGCTGTAGTCCGGGCGATACCCCGTGCACCAGACCACAGTCTGTGGCTGGAGTACGTGGCCGTCCTCAGTAATGGGGCGACCTTCCCGAATGCCGGCGATTCGATCGACGCGTTGTACTCCCGCGGCCTGTAGATCACTGAGTTTGGTTCGAACCAGTGGTTTTCCATGCCCGAGCGTGTTTCGCTGCGCCTTGCGACCTATCGGAGTATCGAGTGTGAGAACGCGGCGGAACATGAACGCCACCATCGGCAGCAACGCGCGCCCCAGGCGGCCTTCGATGCGAAACGGGACCTGGCCAGGATGCCGGCCGGCCAGCCATGTTTGGTGACCGGATCGGACAGCTTCCAGAGCGATCTCGGCACCGGAGTTTCCTGCCCCAACCACCAGAACGTTCCCTTTTAGCTGGTCAGGATTTCGGTAGGCGGCTGAGTGCAGCTGGATAGTCTCGGGTGCCAGAGCTGCGGCAAAGTCGGGACTTGTCGGAACGTCGTAGCCACCCGTGGCGATTACTACCCGCTCGGCCTGCAGCGCGCCCGTGGAAGTTTCCAGCCGGAAACCTTCGGCGCTTCGGGAGAGCCGGTTGACGCGTACGCCGCACCGCACCGGAAGCTCGAAGTGCCGGGCATAGTCCTCGAGGTAATCACCCATCTCGATGTGGGTAGGGAACGTGCTCAGCCGCATTGGCCACCCCGGCAGGCTCGAGTATTTGGGGGGAGTGAAGAGTCGGAGCGAGTCCCAGCGATTACGCCAGGCGTCGCCGATCCGTGCCTGGGCGTCGAGGATGACGAATTGCTCACCTGCGTTCTTGAGGTGATATCCCATCACCAGGCCGGCCTGGCTGCCGCCGATGATCACTGTGGGGATCGAATCGATGCCGTCGGCTGCTTGTATGAGATGGATCCGGTGCGTTGTCATGCTGCGACGTTAAATGCGACACACCGTCGGCTACATCGAAGAGAATGTGCATCTTGATCCGCCAGGCATGGGTAGAAATCTCCATGGCCGCAAAATGCATGCTGAGAAATGCCGATGTCGCGGCTGATATGGGCCTAGCCGGCAAGCCACCGAATCCTGGGGTGCTGCGTGGCATGATCAAGGTGAGCGCCCGGTTCGCTAGGAGGACGCCTAGATTCGATCAGGAGGATCCATGAGAGTCGGCGTGCCTACCGAGGTCAAGAACCATGAATATCGGGTTGCCATTACGCCATCGGGGGTCCACGAGCTCACCCGGCATGGCCACGACGTGCTCGTCCAAGCCGGCGCCGGCGCCGGTTCATCCATCACCGATGGGGAGTTTGAAGCGGCCGGTGCCAAGATCGCCGCCACTCGCGAAGATGTCTGGCAGGACTCTGAACTGATCTTGAAGGTCAAGGAGCCCATCGCGATCGAGTACGACTGCATGCAGCCGGGGCAACTGCTCTTCACCTACCTGCATTTGGCGGCCAGCCGGGACTGTACTCGAGCATTGTTGGACCGGAAGGTGACAGGGATCGCGTACGAGACGGTGCAGTCGAGCAACGGCAACCTGCCGCTGCTGGCACCCATGAGTGAGGTGGCAGGCCGGCTGGCGCCACAGGTCGGGGCCTATCACCTGATGCGGCAAGGCGGTGGTCGAGGGACTCTTATGGGCGGAGTCTCCGGCGTCTACGCCGCAAAGGTCGTTGTCATTGGCGCTGGAGTCTCGGGGATGAACGCGGCGGCGATTTCGCTCGGCATGCAGGCCGAGGTCTTGCTGCTGGACCGCAATATCGACAAGCTCCGCGAGGCCGACCGGATCTACCAAGGCCACCTGCAGACCGTCGCCTCGAACGCGTACGAGGTCGAGCGCGCAGTGCTCGACGCGGATCTGGTGATCGGTGCTGTGCTGGTCCCGGGGGCAAAGGCGCCGACCTTGATCAGCAACGAGCTCGTCGCCAGGATGCGGCCGGGCAGCGTGCTGGTGGACATCGCGATCGACCAGGGTGGCTGTTTCGAGGACAGCCGGCCGACGACGCACGCTGAGCCCACGTTCCGGGTGCATAACTCGGTGTTCTACTGCGTTGCCAACATGCCGGGCGCGGTGCCCCACACCTCGACCTACGCGCTGACAAACGTCACCTTGCCCCATGCGCTCAGCCTGGCCAATCGCGGCTGGCGGGATGCCCTCAAAGCCGACCCAGCATTGGCGCTTGGACTGAACACGCACGACGGCATGATCACTAACGGCCCGGTCGCCCAAGCGCATGGGTTGGAGCATCGGGAGCTGGCCGACGTCCTCGGCTGACGCCTCAGCGATGCTCGGGCTCATCCAGACCTATCTCGACCACCTCACGGTCGAGCGCGGCATGTCCCGCCACACTGTCGCGGCGTATCGCCGTGACCTGAATCGCTACGCGGATTACCTTGCCGAGCTCGGTGTTACCGATCCGTCCGCGGTGACGAGCGCAATGATCGCGAATTACCCAGCCCGACTGCGTGAGGGCAAACCAGGACCCGACGGTGATGGTTGGGTCGAGGCACCGCTGGCAAATGCGAGCGTCGCGCGGGCTGTGATCGCTGTCCGCAGTCTGCATCGATTCGCCGCCGCGGAGGGGCTAACTGGTGAGGACCCGGCGCGAACAGTTCGGCCCCCGAAGCCACCACGACGGTTGCCCAAGGCACTGGGCTTGGAGCAGGTCCAGGCCATGCTCGCCGTCCCAGCCACGGACACCGAGCTCGGGGTACGTGATGCGGCACTACTTGAGCTGCTTTATGGCACCGGCATGAGGATCTCCGAGGCGGTCTCGCTCGATCTGGACGAGGTCGATCGGCTGGCTCGAGCAGCGGCCGACGAGCCGGCACCGGGACTAAGGGTGCTGGGCAAAGGGGGCAAGGAACGCATCGTGCCGGTCGGCTCTTACGCCCGTCGGGCCCTGGCGGCCTATCTGGTGCGGGGCCGTCCGGTGCTTGTGGCACGTGGTCGGGGAACTCCGGCGCTGTTCGTCAATGCACGAGGCGGCCGATTATCACGGCAAAGCGCCTGGGCGGTGTTGCGGTCAGTCGCCGAAAAGGCAGGCATTACGGCCGATGTTTCGCCGCACACCTTGCGCCACTCGTACGCGACTCATCTGCTTGACGGCGGGGCGGACATCCGAGTCGTTCAGGAATTGCTTGGCCACGCCTCGGTCACAACGACGCAGATCTACACGCTGGTAACCATCGATCATTTGCGCGAAGTGTTCCTCACTTCACATCCCCGTGCGTATTAGTGTCGTGTCGATAAAGCGGCTTGGAGGTCGGCGGCAGTAGGCTGCGGCGGAACGCAACCCACGTGCGGTGAGCCGTCCGGCAAGGAGGAGGCAGGAGTGGAGCTCCGCGGGGGCGGCGATGCCCCGCCCAATGTCGCCCCTAATTTGGCCTCTAGTTCGGCATCTACTTCGACACCAGATTTGACATCAGCCAACGGTTCTGCAGCCGATGTCCGTCCGGGGAATGGCGCTGCTAACAATGGCCCTGTCAGCAACGGCACGATCAGCAATGGCACGGGGCCCTCGGGCGGCGCTGGGCCTGATCTCAGCGACGAGCACTATCTCGACGCGGGTGACCTGGACTCGCTCTACCCGGCGGATCAGCGCTCCAACGTCGATGAGAACTTCGTGGTACCGGCGCCACCAGATGACATCGCCCAGGTGGTCGAGAAGGAGCCAGTGATCGGCCTTACCGGCCGACCTTGGCCCGACCTGCCGGAACCTCCGCCACTGAGTGAGCATGGACCGGCCCTCATCATCGCCATGTGCAACCAGAAGGGTGGCGTCGGAAAAACCACGACGACGATCAATCTGGGCGCTGCGCTCGCTGAACTGGGCCGGACTGTCCTGCTTGTCGACTTCGACCCGCAGGGCTCCCTTTCGGTCGGGCTCGGCGTCAATCCCCACACCCTTCCCGCAAGTATCTACAACTTGCTCATGGGCCAGGACATCTCCATTGATGAGGTGATCGGCCAGACCAATGTTCCCGGGCTGGACATTCTGCCGAGCAACATCGACTTGTCAGCCGCCGAAATCCAGCTGGTGTCAGAGGTGGCGCGGGAGCAAACGCTGCTGCGGTTGCTCGAGGCGGTCCGGGACCGCTACGACGTGATCCTCATAGACTGCGCGCCGTCGCTCGGGTTGTTGACGATCAATGCCCTGACCGCCTCCGATCGGGTGATCATGCCGCTGGAGTGCGAGTTCTTCGCGCTGCGCGGCATAGCGTTACTTACCGACACCATTGCCAAGGTGCAAGATCGGCTCAACCAGCAGCTGGAGATCTTGGGCATATTGGGGACGATGTATGACCCACGTACGCTGCACAGTCGTGAGGTCCTCGAGCGGGTTGTCCAAGCGTTTGGTGATCAGGTGTTCCATAGCGTTATTCGCCGCACCGTGAAATTCCCGGAAACCACGGTGGCGGGAGAGCCAATTACTACGTACGCCCCCACATCGCCAGGAGCGGAGGCCTACCGCAGTCTGGCTCGTGAGGTGCTTGCCCGATGTCGAGTCCGGTAGGTACGGCTGCCGGAGTGGAACTCGTTGCGACCGGAAACGGCCAGAGTCCCAGGGAGCCGGCTCGGCCGCTTTCTGTTCCGGCGGCTCAGGCATCCGCTCGACGCAGCTCCGGCCGGATTCGCCACGAGGACAAGATCACTGTATATGTCAGTGCCGAGGAGTTGCTTGCACTGGAACAGGCGAGGCTGACACTGCGCGCGCGACACGGTAAGGCCGTAGATCGAGGCCGGATCGTACGCGAGGCGATCGCTGCCGCCCTTGCCGATCTTGAGACGAATGGCGAGGACTCTGAGCTGGTTCGCAGACTGTCAGTATCGTGACTCTCCAAATGTCGACGGGAGCGGAGCATGACGCCGCGCTTCCGGAGCCTGGCAGTGCCGCACCTGAAGCCGGAGGCTTCCAGGTGCATCTGGACAACTTCGACGGGCCGTTCGACCTGCTGTTGCAGTTGATCTCGCGCCACAAGTTGGACATCACTGAAGTCGCGCTGTCCCAGGTCACTGATGAGTTCATCGCTCACATCAAGGCGGCCGGCACTGCCTGGGATTTGGATCAGACAAGCCAGTTCGTGGTGGTTGCGGCCACGCTTCTCGACCTCAAGGCTGCACGGCTCATTCCTTCCGGCGAGGTGGAGGATCCGGATGATCTGGCCTTGCTCGAAGCGCGAGATCTGCTGTTTGCGCGGTTGCTGCAGTATCGGGCCTTCCAGCGCGTGGCTCGATACCTTGCAACCACCCTTGAAGCCGAAAGTCGACGATTTCCCCGCGAGGTCGGGATGGAGCCGCGCTTCGCCCGGCTGCTGCCTGAGGTAACCATCTCGATCGGCCCCGCGCGCTTGGCGGCGCTGGCGGCCAAGGCCATGGCACCGAAGCAGGCCAATGTCTTGTCGCTGACACATCTGCATGCGCCTGCGGTGAGCGTACGTGAGCAGGCCATGGTTGTTGTCGAGCGGTTACGTCAGCAACGGGCGATGACATTTCGGGCACTGACGAGCGACTCGTCGAGCATGCTGACAACCGTGGCGCGGTTCCTTGCGCTGCTGGAGCTGTTCCGCGACGGCGCTGTGGCGTTCGAGCAATTGACGCCACTAGGCGAACTAACGGTCCGATGGACCGGCGGCGATGACGGCGAATGGGTCATCTCGGATGAGTTCGACGAAGCTAGAGATACGAGTGAGGAAGATTGATGAGTGACACGGCTCCGGACTCGTCAGCACCAGTGGGCGCCATGGCAACTACCGACGCTGACAACTCGGTGAATGTGGCAGGGGCCCTGGAAGCGCTGTTGCTGCTGACGGCGGAGCCGGTAACGGAGTTCGAGCTGGCCCAGGCGGTCGGCGTGCCGGAGTCGGTCGTCGCCGAGACGCTGGACGAGCTGGTGGCCTTTTATCAAGAGACCGGTCGTGGCTTCGAGCTCCGGCAGGTCGGTGGTGGCTGGCGGTACTACACCCGGGAGGAGTACGGCGATCTGATCGCCACGTACGTCCTTGAGGGCCAGCAGTCCAAGCTTTCCCAAGCTGCCTTGGAGACGCTCGCGGTGGTTGCCTACACCCAGCCAATCTCCCGAGCGCGTGTTTCGGCCGTCCGGGGTGTCAATGTCGATGGTGTGATGAGGACGTTGCTGGCTCGTGGATTGATCGAAGAGGTCGGCCATGATCATGAATCCGGTGCTGTGCTCTTCGCCACGACCAGCTACTTCCTGGAGCGCATGGGTTTGAAGACCCTCGACGAGCTACCGCCGCTGGCACCGCAGCTGCCTGAGGTGGAGGAACTCGAGGCTGAGCTGGGCGCGCTGGCCGAGGCCGCGGCAGGTTCACCGCAGTCGGATTCCGAGACTGTCGAGGCACCGCAAGATACCGCTGAAGAGCCGCCTCAGTGATCGAGGCTGCGGAAGGCGTACGCCTCCAAAAGGTTTTGGCCCAGGCAGGCATCGGATCCCGCCGAGCGTGCGAAGCCCTGATCAGCGAGGGCCGGGTCGAGGTGAATTCCGAAGTTGTCACCGAACAGGGCCGTCGAGTCGATCCGGAGCACGACGTCATCCGAGTCGATGGCGCCCGTATCCCGCCGCCACGACGACATCTGTACCTCGTGTTGAACAAACCTCGTGGCGTCGTAGTCACCATGGATGATCCGGATGGGCGGCGTACTGTCGCCGACTTGATCGCCGAAGGTGCCAATCGCCGAAGCGGAGCGCTGGGCAGCAGGCGATCGCTTACCAAAGAGCGACTCTTTCACGTCGGCCGGCTGGACACCGACAGTGAGGGACTACTGATCTTGACCAACGACGGGGACTTTGCCCACAAGCTGGCCCACCCTTCGTACCAGGTGCCGAAGACATACATCGTCGAAGTAAGCGGTGCAGTGAGTCCCCAGACATTGCGACGGTTACGGCACGGCATCACTCTAGAAGACGGACCCGTCCGACCGACCTCAGTCAAGATCGTCTCTGATGCCGGCGTGAAGACGCTTCTCAAGATCACATTGCTGGAGGGTCGGAATCGGATCCTGCGCCGTACCATGGAAGCGGTTGGCCACCCGGTCCGCCGGTTGTCACGGATCGGGATCGGACCGGTTCGGCTTGGGAACCTGAAGGTCGGGGACTTCCGGGAGCTGACCCGAGAAGAGCTGGGCGGGTTGCTGGATCTGACCGGTGGCTGAGTTGGCGGCGGAACTGACCGCGCATGCGAAGGAGGGCAGTGGACCGCAGAATCTTCGGACTTGAGACGGAGTATGGCGTCGCGTGCACCTCTGGCGGCACGCGACGGCTCACTCCGGACGAGGTTGCGCGATATCTCTTCCGGCGGGTAGTTACCTGGGGGCGGAGCAGCAACGTCTTTCTCCGCAACGGATCTCGCATCTATCTCGACGTCGGATCTCATCCGGAGTATGCGACCGCAGAATGTGACGATCTCGTCCAGCTCATCAATCACGATCGTGCTGGGGAGCGGATCCTGGAGGATCTGATCGTCGATGCCGAACATCGGTTGGCGAGCGAGGGCATTACTGGCGACATCTACCTGTTCAAGAACAACACCGACAGCCACGGCAACTCCTACGGCTGCCACGAGAATTACCTGATCTCCCGGATCGGCGACTTCTCGAAAATTACCGACGTACTGGTGCCGTTCCTGGTCTCGCGGCAACTGGTCTGCGGCGCAGGCAAGGTCTTGCACACTGCTCGAGGGGCTGAGTACAGCGTGAGCCAGCGTGCAGAGCACATCTGGGAAAGCGTTTCTTCCGCCACGACGCGAAGTCGGCCGATCATTAATACCCGCGACGAGCCGCATGCCGACCCAGAGCGCTACCGGCGGCTGCACGTCATCGTCGGCGACTCCAACATGAGTGAGACGACCACGCTGCTCAAGGTTGGCAGCGCCGAGCTCGTGCTGCGGCTGATCGAGGCCGGGGTGCCGATGCGGGACTTCACGCTGGAGAATCCCATCCGAGCAATCCGGGACATGAGCAGGGATCGAACCGGCCACGTCCGGGTTGCGCTCTCCAACGGCCGGAGGGTTTCAGCGCTCGAGCTGCAGACCGAGTACTACGAGAAGGTCTCGGAGTTCGTACGACGGGAAAGTCTCGGCACCCGGGTCGTCGATCGGGTGCTCGACCTCTGGGAGCGAACGCTGCGAGCAGTTGCTGAAGACAAGCTCGAGCTCATCGATACGGAGATCGACTGGGCCATCAAGCTGAAGCTACTCGACCGTTACTCGACCAAGCACAAGCTGAGCTTCGCCGATCCTCGGATTGCACAGCTCGATCTGGCGTATCACGACATCCGGCGATCTCGCGGAGTCTTCTCCTTGCTGGAACAGCGCGGCTTGGCGACCCGTGTGACGACCGACCCCGCGACCTTTCGGGCCAAGGCGGTGCCGCCTCAGACTACGAGGGCAAAGCTTCGCGGCGACTTCATCCGTGCCGCCCAGGAAGGGCGTCACGACTACACCGTCGACTGGGTCCATCTCAAGTTGAACGATCAAGCGCAACGAACTGTGCTCTGCAAGGACCCCTTTATCGCCACGGACGACCGTGTCGAGCGCCTGATCGCCTCAATGCGGGGTTAATCGCCCTCATGGCTTAAGCCTCAGGATTGCGCGGCGCTGTCCTGGACGACTGAGCGAGCGGACATGTTCTTCGTCCGCGAGTGAGGGAGGAAGGCAGCGGCCTCCGAGCGCAATCCTGCGCGAGCGGTAGCGAGCAATCGGAGAGAGTACCCTTCTCCGGTGCCTTCTTCTCCGATCAGAGTCGCAGCCGCCCTTGGGCTCGCCTCATCGCTGCTATTACTCTTCGGGTGCAGCAAGGACAAGCCAGCGGCCGATGCAGCGTCTCCTTCCCCAGCCGCGACTCCGACGTCAGCCAGCCCTTCGCCCTCATCGACACCGACGCCAACACCAACACCGAAGCCCAAGCAGGTCAAGGCATCGAACAACCTCGACAAGGTGAGCGTTACGGGAGCCTATGGAGAGACGCCGAAGGTCAAGGTTGACTCGCCGTGGGCGATCGACAAGACCCAGAGCAAGGTGCTGCATGCCGGCAACGGACCGGTGGTCGGTGAAGGACAAGGCGTTGAGGTCAATTACTACGGCGTAAACGGACGGACTGGCAAGAAGTTCGACGAGTCGTTCAGTCGAGGGCAGCCAATCGCATTCAGCTTGGCGCAAGTCGTTCCTGGGTTTAGCAAGGGTCTGGTTGGACACCGCCAAGGAAGTCGCGTGCTGATCGCGATGCCTGGCAAGGACGGCTACGACGCAATGGGCGGGAACCCGCAAGCCGGAATCGAAGTCGGCGACACCTTGATCTTCGTTGTTGATCTTGTTGATGCGCAGCTCAGTGGGCCCGAGGGCACCGCAATGCAGCCCAAGGCAGGCCTGCCAACCGTGACCGAAAAGGCCGGCAAGCCTGAAATCACGATCCCGGAGTCTGCTCCGCCTACCACTCTTGAGGTTCAGCCGCTGATCAAGGGCAAGGGCAAGAAAGTGGGCGCGAACGACACCGTTACCTTCAACTACCAGTGGGTGCGTTGGAGTGACGGCAAGGTTTTGGAGGAGACCTACGGCGGCCAGCCGGCCAGTACCGAGCTGTCCGGTTTGCTACCTGGAATGGCCAAGGGCCTGACCGACCAGACGGTGGGAAGCCGGGTACTGCTCGTTATTCCGCCGGCGGACGGCTATCCAGACGGCAACGCGACGCCATCGATCAAGCCGGGGGAGACCCTCGTCATTCTGGTTGATCTGCTCTTCACGCAGAGCCGGTAGCAACTCACTCGACGCCCGGCTCGTCAGCCGCAACTACGAATCGAGGAGTGCGGCCGCGTGGCGGCCTGCGGCGGCTGCGGCGAGAAAGTAGGCAGGATCATCCTCGAGGGTGCGACCCATGCTGGACAAGTGGATTGGCGACGCCGCCAGAACTGTTCTGAGACCGGAGAGGCTTACCGTCACCAGCCGATGTCGCGAGGACAGTAGCTGGGCACTGACGCTGACCGCCTGCGCCAATTCAGCTATGGCAGGTGAGTCGTCGTCGCTGAGGTCGGGGACGGCTATGTCGGCTGGGCATAAGGCGACCCGCCCGTACGCCGTGAGGCTGTGATGAGAGATACCGCGGTGCCGCTCCCTGGCGTCGGCAGCCGAGATGCGCAAGGTCCCAACCGGTCGGCCGCCGAGGATGGCCGCAGCGTTGATGGCTTCTCCGGCATTAACGCCTGAGAATCCCCAGCGAGTACCGGTGCCGAGATTTCCCGGGCCCTGGGTGACCACGACCAGCTCAGCGTCGAGCGCGAGCCGAGCCGCAAGGAGGCCTGAGTGCAGTGTCACGGCCTCAAGGTCGCCCCCGAACGCCTGGCCGACGGTCACCGTTCCGGCCAGCAAACCGCTGGTGCGAAGCTCCGCCACCGAACGTGAGAAGGCAAGCGGCAAGGCGCCCTGATCGCTCATCAGGTAGACGACACGGGTTCCCGGACGGTCGTCGGCAATTGCTAGCACGATAGGCGCGAGTGCCGAGTGCAGGTCGGCGACGATCACTGGCATGCCGTCGATCGAGTCAGCCTCGGCCAGCAGTTCATGATGGGCAGACCCCTGCTCATCAGCTCCCGCAACCATGGCCTGCAGCGGCAAATAGCGGGCTTTCACAAGGTGTCCAGCTGGTTGCGGTGGCTGCGCGGTCACCCGACCCTCGCGGTCCAGTACGGCGATGACCAGCGCGTAGCCGCCGGTGCCGAGGCCGCGTTCCAGCGCGGCGACATTCAACAGGACCCGATCGCCTACCGCTGGCGCCGGCATCAGATCGGTGTAGACGAGCGCGGGCACCTCCGTCCCTTCACTGCCGTCGCCCCGTGCGACGGTGAGCTCCACGGCGCCCTTCCACCGGCCGCCCAACCCGGTGACCTTGCCATCAGCCCAAATGATCACGTGGCCGACCTTAGACCTCTGGATGGAACCACTACCCACGGCTCGCGCGGAAGTCGTTCAACATCGAAGCGTTCCAGCAAAACCTCGAGTGTCACGGGCTCGCCCGGGCCTGCCAAATCCAGCGACTCAGCTATCAAGCTCAGCACGGCAGCCGGATCCACACCCTCCTGAGCAAGCTGCGGCAGCGTCACAGCACCGTCGCGCTTGGCAAGCCGCCGGCCGTCCGCATTTACCGCCAGGGGCACATGGGCGTACGTCGGCGGAGCATGTCCGAGCAGCCCGGCCAGGTGGGCCTGCGTTACTGCTGCGGGAAGCAGATCATCGCCGCGTACGACTTGGTCAATGCCGCAGAACGCGTCATCGACCACGACCGCAAGGTTGTAGGCCGGGACGCCGTCATTGCGGCGCAGGACGATATCGTCGACTTCCGCTGTGATCTCCCCATGCAGCAGATCCCGGATGGTTTGTCGGGCGCCGTTGGCACGCAGCCGAAGTGCAGGTGACCGGGTCAGCCTTCGCGTCGAGCGCTCGGCCTCGGTCAGATTCCGGCACGTGCCGGGATATCGGCTGACCGTGCCGTGCGGTGCGGAAGCCGCCTCGGCAATCTCACGCCTGCTGCAGAAGCATTCGTACGTTCGATCCGCCAGCCTCCTCAGCGCCTCACGATAAGCCGCCAGTCGCTGGGACTGCACAACCGGCTCGCCGTCGAAGGTGACATCTAAGGCGGCAAGATCATCAAGCTGCTGGTCTGCGAGTCCAGGGCGAACCCGCGCGGCGTCGAGGTCTTCGATGCGGAGTAGATAACGTCGTTCGGTCGATCGGGCAAAAAGCCAGCCGAGCACTGCCGTTCGGAGGTTGCCAAGGTGCAGCTCACCTGTTGGGCTCGGCGCATAGCGGCCTGCACCGATGCCATCAGGACGCTCCGAGCGAGAGTCGCCTGAGCTACCCGGGATGTCAATCATCTGCTGGTACCGTGCTCATCGACGCTCCGGTGCGAAAGTGCCGCGAGAAAGTGCCATGAGAAAGTAATGCACGCAATGCCACCCCGCAAGACCGAGAGAATTCTCAACCTCACCATCTGCCTGCTGGTGTCAGGCCGCTATCTTCCCAAGAGCCGGATTCGTGAAGCGGTCGAGGGCTACCACAATCTCAGCGACGCCGCGTTCGAGCGCACTTTCGAGCGCGACAAAGACGAGTTGCGCTCCCTTGGGGTGCCGATTCAGGTGGGCAGCTTTGATCCGCTCTTCGATGATGAGCCCGGATACCGCATCCTCTCCTCGGAGTTTGCGTTGCCGGCCATCGATCTGGACGCCGAGGAGGCCGCCGTTGTCGGCGTGGCAGCCCGGGTCTGGAAGCACGCGAGCATGGCAGAGTCGACCAGAAGCGCGATCAGCAAATTGCGCGCAGCAGGCGTAGAGCCTGATGCGTCGCAGCTTGCCTCGCTGGAGCCCTCAGTGCAGGCTTCTGAACCCGGATTCGACGTCTTGTGGAACGCAGTGCTCGAGCGCGCGCGGGTCAGCTTCACTTACCGCGACGGCACTCCCCGCACGCTGGAACCGTGGGGGCTCACGTCGTACAAAGGCCGGTGGTACGTGATCGGCCAGGATGTGGACCGCCAAGCATCCAGAATGTTCAGGCTCTCCCGGATGACCGATCTGCCAAAGAGGGTCTCCAAAGCCGGCTCCTACGAGGTACCGGCTGATCTTGACCTACGCAGTCTGGCGCGCTCCCTGGCACCGCGGGAGCGCACTGAAACCGCGGTGCTCGCCATCCGTTCCGGCAAGGCACCCGCACTGGCCCGCCGCGGTGAGCCGACGGTTTCTGAGATACCACTTCCAGCCGGCTTCGCGGTGTATGCCGTCCGTTTCAGTGACCTTCACTCGGCCGCAGAGGAGATCACTCCCCACGCCGCCGATGTCGTGGTTCTGGAACCGGCCGAGCTGCGTGACCTCGTGGTGCGCGGTCTGACCGCCGTCGTTGCATCGGTCACGGCGGCATGACCTCACGAGCTCAGGTACGACGACTGCTCAGTCTTGTGCCGTACCTACGCGAACACGACGGCGTCGCCATGACCGACGTTGCTGCGGCGTTCGGGATCAGCGTCAAGACGCTGCGTGAGGACCTCAACGTGCTCTGGATGTGCGGCATGCCCGGATTAACACCTGGGGACTTGATCGACATCGATATGGATGCCGTAGACGGTGAGGGCGTCATCCACCTCAGCAACGCCGACTATCTCACCCGGCCGTTGCGACTCTCCGCCGACGAAGCGCTGGCACTGGTACTGGCGTTGCGTACGCTGCGTGGCATCGCCGATCCCGGCAAGCGTGACGCCGTCGACCGCGCCCTGAAGAAGCTGGAGGCGGCCGCAGGCGACGTGCCGACAACGGATCAGGCGACAGTCGCAGTCACCGCCGGCCGCGACGACATCCAGACGCGCGTCAACGACGGGTTGCAACGCGGTAAGCGGTTGGATCTGACCTATGACGTCGCCTCGCGGGCCGAGACGACGCGACGAATGGTCGATCCGCTCCGAGTGTTTGTGCTCGAGGGCTATGGCTACCTCGAAGCCTGGTGCTACTCAGCCAACGCGCTGCGAACCTTCCGGCTTGATCGAATCGCAGCTGTCGAAGTGACCTCAGTTGATGTGGCACCGCACGATGTCCAGCTCAAGGATCTCTCGACTGGCTGGTGGGAAGCTCTCAAGGACGCTCCGCTCGTCACTCTCGAATTGCAGCCGTGGGCCGCTTGGGTTGGGGAGTATTACCCAACAGAAGCGGTCTCGGTTCGTCCTGGCGGCGGTCTCATCGTTTCCTTGCACGTCACCGATCCGGCTTGGTTACGGAGCCTGTTGCTTCGGCTACAGGGCGGAGCCCGGGTGCTCTCGCCGGATGGAGCTGGGAATTCGGCGGCCGAAGCGGCGCAGGAAGCGCTCGACCAGTACGCCGTCCTGCTCGGCGCATTGGCAAGGTAGGGTTCAATCCGGATCGAGCTTGCCGAGCGGAGCAATCAAGATGATTTGGGTGATCGTGTTCGTCGGTATCGGACTGGCGGGCCTCATCATGCTCATTAGCTATGCCGTGTGGCTCGCGCACAAGACCAGTGACCTGTTCAGCGAGTTGGACATGCTTGCGGTTAGGGCTGGCGAGCTCGCCGAACTCGTTGGGCAGATCAGGGTTCCGGAACCCGCATTCCTGCCCGACTGGCATAACGATCGCACCATTGCTTCTGAGGTTGACCAGGCCTCTGCGACGTAGGATGACTCCGAAGCACCCAGCTCGACCTCGCGGGCCGCTCACTTTGTGCAGGAAAGAGGAATCATGACTCCGCTCGTACTCGGACTTGGTGTCCCCGAGCTGTTGATCATCTTGGCCGTTGTGCTGCTATTGTTCGGCGGCGCGCGGCTGGCAGGGTTGGGCAAGAGCACCGGGCGTGCGCTCAGGGAGTTCAAAGAGGAGACCAAGGGCCTCAAGGGTGACGATACCCAGCAACAGCCGCCGAATCCGGCACCTGGCACAGGTACGCCGGCAGTGACGGACTACCAGCAGCCGCCGCCCCAGGCCAACACACCCCAGCCTTCCAGTGGCGCCTCGTACCAGCAGCCGCCAGGGGCCAACCAGGATCCCTCCGCCACCGACAGCCGTAACGACGTCTGACCGTACGCTCTAAGTGCCGTGTCTTTGACGATCAAGGGACGGCCCATCCACTTCAGCTTGAAGTGGCTCAAGCCGCCGCCCGTGCCGCCCGACGGCACGATGACGCTCTTCGAGCATCTGCGTGAGCTGCGCTACCGGCTGATCGTTTCGATACTCGCGATCCTCGCAGGCATGATCGCGGCTTGGTTCTTTCGCTATCAGCTCTTGGAGCTACTGCAGCAGCCGTACTTTCAAGCCATCGACGCACTCAAGGCCAAGGATCCAGACACCCAGACACTCTTGGTTAACATCAACTTGACATCCCCGCTTGCGTTGTCGTTGAAGGTCTCGGCGCTGGCTGGGCTGATTGTGACGGCACCTTTCTGGCTTTACCAGCTCTGGGCGTTCGTGGTCCCTGGTCTGCTGGCCAAGGAAAAGAAGTGGGCGCTGATCTTCATCGCGGCGGCCACGCCGATGTTTGTAGGTGGGGTGCTTGTCGCCTACGTCGTCTTGCCCAAGGCCATTGCGGTGCTACTCAGCTTCACCCAGGCAGGCGTCAGCAACTTGCAGGACATCAACGCATATCTGTCCTTCCTCCTGCGACTGATGCTGGTCTTCGGTATCGGCTTTCTGATCCCGCTGATCGTGTTGATGTTGAACATCGTGGGAGTGATCAAGGCCAAGCAGATGGCGAAGTACCGAAGTCTGGTGATCTTCGGCACTTTCGTGTTCGGCGCTGTGGCGACGCCGTCCACCGATCCGTTTTCCATGCTCGCCGTCGCCGCGCCGATGGCGCTGCTGTTCCTCGGAGCAGAAGTGATTGCGCACATCCTGGACCGCCGTAAGGAACGTCAGGCGGCGCTGGCTGGTGACGACCTGATCGTTCGGCACACCGTCACTGACGACAAGGCGCTGCGTGAGCTGAGCGACCGTCCTGATGACGACCCCGAGCCCACGAGGTGACGCGCCACATCCGGCTAGTTGTCAATCCTTCGGCTGGCAAAGGTCGCGCTCTGGAAGTGCTGCCGCACGTCGCAGGCAGGCTACGCGACGGCGGCGCGCACCTAGAGATCTTGTTGAGCCGTGACTTTGCGGAGGCGCATTCCATGACTCGCCGTGCCATTGACGACGGCGTCGATGTGCTTGCCGTGATGGGTGGTGACGGAATGATGCATCTGGGCGTCAACACCTCAGCAGCCGCTCATCGGTCCGGTGACAAGAGGACCACATTAGGGCTCATCCCGGCTGGAACCGGCAATGATCTGTGCCGCGGTATCGGACTGGACCCGCGCGATGCGGTAGCCGCGGCGGCCGTTATTGCAGAGGGCTACATCCGCGCGATCGATCTTGCCCGGGTCGGCGACAGCTACGTTGGGGCGGTCATCGGCACCGGCTTCGACGCCTTGGTGAACCGCCGGGCCAACCAGATGCCCTGGCCACGTGGCTCGATCCGATATGCCGTCGCGGTCATGGCGGAGCTGCGGGTCTTCTCACCGCTGCATTACCGCTTGACATTCGACGGCGAGATCCGTGAACAGCAGGCCATGCTGGTGGCCATCGGCAACACCCGCTCATACGGCGGCGGAATGCTGATCTGCCCCGAGGCCGATCCGTACGACGGTCTCCTCGATGTCACGATCATCCATCCGGTGGGCCGGCTCAAACTCTTGAGACTCTTCCCTGAGATGTACTCGGGAACATTCATCCGCGATCCGTGCGTTGAGCAGCTCCGGGTCCGCGAACTGACGGTGGATGGTCCAGGCCTGGTGGGTTTCGGCGACGGCGAGATGATCGCTGCGGCGCCGTTGACTGTCTGCGCTGTGCCGGGTGCGCTGCCCGTCTTCGTTCCTGGGTAATTTGGGCCGCATCATGGCCGACCCCCCGTTCACATCTAAATCGCCCAACTCTCAAGCACCCGACCGCGAATCGCCTGCCTCTGGAGTGGCCGACTCAGCAGGCGCCATCTCTGAAGGGTTCAGCCCGGCGGAGGCGTACACGCGATTCCGCAAGCGGCAGAGTTCGCCGCTGCTGGCGGCGTTCGCTGACGCCTATCCCTTCGCCTTCGACGATTATCAGCTCGATGCCTGCGCTCATGTCGAGGCCGGCTCAGGAGTGCTTGTCGCCGCACCGACGGGTGCCGGGAAGACCATCGTCGGTGAGTTTGCGGTGTTCTTGGCGCTCCGAAATAGTCGTAAGTGCTTCTACACCACACCGATCAAGGCGTTGTCGAACCAGAAATACGCCGATCTGGTCCGGCGATACGGCGTTGGCAACGTCGGGCTGCTGACTGGTGATACCTCGGTCAATTCCGAGGCGCCGATCGTGGTTATGACCACCGAGGTGCTGCGCAACATGATCTACGCGAGGTCAGCCACCTTGGCGAACCTTGGCTATGTGGTCCTGGATGAGGTGCACTATCTGGCCGACCGCTTCCGGGGTGCGGTCTGGGAAGAGGTGATCATCGGCCTCGCGGACTCCATTCAACTGGTGGCGCTGTCGGCAACCGTGAGCAACGCCGAGGAGTTCGGGGAGTGGCTGTCAGAGGTGCGTGGCGATATGGCGGTCGTCGTCTCGGAGCGACGGCCCGTACCGCTCTACCAGCACATCCTCGTTGGTCGTACTTTGCACGACCTTTTCGCCGAGGTCGCGCCGACCGCACAGGAGCTGCCTGGCGAGGGTAGGGCGGACGTCAACCCGATCTTGATCAAGATCGCACGTGAGGAGTCCAGGCTCGTCCGAGACGACGCCCGCCGGCCGCGCGGCAAGAGCGGGCGCGGTCGACGGACGGTGAGCTACGGCAGTGGCGCGTACGGCGGCGCGTCCCACAGGTCTGGCTACGCCGGTGCAGGCCGCCGACCGCGATCACTGCGGGTGCCGAGCCGCGCTGAGCTGGTCGAGCTGCTCGACGACGAGGAGCTGCTGCCGGCCATTGTCTTCATCTTCTCCCGCGTGGGTTGCGATGCCGCCGTGCGCCAGCTGCTCGACTCTGGCGTACGGCTTACTACGGTGGCCGAGCGGCAGCAGATTGCGGCGATCATGGAGCGGCACGTGGCCGGCCTCTCAAGCGGTGATCTGCAAGCTCTCGACTATGACCTTTTTGCAGAGGCTCTGAGCAGGGGAGTAGCTGCCCATCACGCCGGCATGCTGCCTACCTTCAAGGAATCCGTCGAGGAAGCCTTCGTACGCGGGCTGATCAAGGTGGTGTTCGCGACTGAGACTTTGGCCTTGGGCATCAACATGCCGGCACGGTCAGTGGTGCTGGAGAAGTTGATCAAGTTCGACGGCGAAACCCATGCCGATGTCACGCCAGGGGAGTACACCCAGCTGACGGGTCGGGCCGGACGGCGCGGGATCGATGTGGAAGGTCACGCCGTCGTGCTCTGGCAACCCGGCCTGGACCCTCGCGCCGTGGCCGGCCTGGCATCGCGGCGTACCTATCCGCTGCGGTCCTCTTTTTCCCCGACCTACAACATGGCGGTCAATCTTGTTGCAAGCGTCGGTCGAGAACGAGCCCGTACACTGCTCGAGCAGTCCTTCGCCCAGTTTCAGTCCGACCGGTCGGTGGTCGGCGCGGCGCGCACCCTGGCCAAGAACGAGAAGGCGATCGAGGACTACTGGGCAGCCGCGGAGTGTGAGCTCGGTGACTTTGCCGAGTACGCGCGGTTACGGGCCGAAATCGGCGATCTTGAGGCATCGGCCGCCCGCGAGCGGCGCTCGGACCGCCGGGCTGAGGCATTGCAGACGCTGTCGATCTTGAAGCCCGGTGACATCATCAGGGTGCCCAGCGGTAAGAGCCAAGGTTGGGCGGTGATCATCGACCCAGGCATTCGTCATGATCATCAATCGCCCCGGCCTCTGGTGCTCACCGAGGAACGCCATGTGCGGCGGCTGGCGATCGCTGACTTTCCGACACCGCCGCTGGTCGCGGGACGGATGAAGATCGGCAAGCACTTCAACTCCAAGGACGCGAGCTCAAGGCGCAACTTGGCCGCGGCCCTCCGCGCCCGACTGGCCGAGATCGATCTAGATCCCAAGCGCCGCCGGATGGCAGGCGTCGCGCCGGAAATTCAAACGCAGATCGATCAACGCCGGACCGCCTTACAGCGCCATCCATGCCACCGGTGCCCCGACCGCGAGACCCACGCCAGGTGGGCCGAACGGGCGCTACGACTCGAGCGCGAGACTGCCCGGCTCCAGACCCGGATGGACTCACGCAGCAATACCATCGCCAACCACTTCGACAAGATTTGCCTGGTGCTCGAGTCGCTCGGCTACCTTGCCGGCGACGGGGGAGGCGAGGTCACTGAGCACGGCAGGATGCTCGCTCGGATCTACGCCGAACTCGATCTGGTGACAGCTGAGTGCATCCGTGCCGGCGTCTTCGACGACTTGACCCACCCGCAGCTGGCAGCCGTCCTGTCCTCCCTAGTCTTCGAGGCACGGCGATCAGACGAGGTGGTCCACCGGCCTCGGATGCCCGATGCCAAGACCAATTCCGCCATGATCGAGGTACGCCGCATCTGGCACGATGTCTCGCTGGTGGAGCGTGACACCAGGCTGAACCGTGGACCAGAACCTGATATCGGCTTCAGCGAGGTCGCGTACGGCTGGGCTGCTGGCCGAACTCTGTCGGCGGTGCTGCATGGCAGTGACTTCACGGCTGGAGATTTCGTTCGCTGGATTCGACAGGTTGCTGATTTCGCTGGTCAGATCGCCGATGCGGCAGGTCCCGGCGATCTTCGTGATACCGCCAGGCTGCTGGTGCGCTCGATGCGCCGGGGCGTGGTCACCTACGCGCCCGAGATGGATGCCGATGAGGGTGACGACCTCAGTGGTGTCGATCTTCCATAACCAACTCGACTCTGGCCGCTGACTGCAACCTACGTTCACCTAGGTTGCAGTCGGCCTGCACAGGTAGCAACGTGTGCAGACCCTCAGAAACCTACGTGTACGTAGGTTTCGGTCAGCCAACAAGGGATTGATTTAGGAATGGTTGATTTAAGAGGCTTGACTGACGGTCGACATATTGAAGTCCGGAACCCTGATGGCCGGCATGATCGTACGGTTGAAGTAGTCGTTCCATTCCCGGCACAAGGTGAGCTCGGCAACGCCGATCTCACTGATCCGGCCCAGCAGCTCGATCGGAGACTCGTTGAAGCGGAAGTTGTTGACGGCACCGACCACTTCACCGTTCTCGACCAGATAAACACCGTCGCGAGTCAGTCCAGTCAGCAGCAGCCGCTCCGGATCGACCTCACGGATGTACCACAAGCAGGTCAGCAGCAGGCCCCGCTGGGTATTGGAGATCATCTCCTGGAGACTGGCCGTCCCATCACCATCCATGATCAAGTTGTCCGGCGGAGGTGTCGGCTGGCTGCCGGTCCGCGCCGCATGCCCGCGATTGCGAATCAGCTCCCGGAGTACGCCGCGATCTATCCATGTCGTTGCGTTGATTGGTAGGCCGCCGTCGAATGCCCAGGAGGTCTCGTCGAGGGAAGAGGTGAAGTTGACGAACGGAATGGTCTCCAGACCGGGATACAGCGGATCCGACCGTAATGTGATGGGAAGCTCAGCGAACCGCTGCCCGATCTTGGTCGCGCCCTCACCAGCTGCAAACACGTTGCGGCCCTCTTCGGCATCTCGGGCATTGGCAGTCCAGTAGGCATAGATCATCAAGTCAGCCACGGCCGCTGGCGGCAGCAAGGTCTCATAGCGGCCGGGAGGGAGTTCCACCTTCCTCGATGCCCAGCCTAAGCGCGTGCTCAGCTCCTCCGCCGCCTCGGCAACATCAATATCAAGAAAGTCACGGGTGGTACGCCCAAGCCACGCGGACGCTGCAAGATCAACTGTCTTGGCGTTGAGCTCGAGCCGGCCGGTCGGCTGCACGCCGCGCCGCCGTAAACCAGTGCTGCTGCCTAGATAAATGGTCTCCACGACATGCTCGGCAAAACCGTAAACCAGGTGCCTCGCCGCTTCAGCGCGCTTGAAGGCGACACCGAGTCCTTTTCCGAGTTCTTCGAGGACCTCGATGCTTGTGGTTTCCGCAGGGTCGGCCCAAACATCGTTGTAGGCGTAGTTCTCCACCAGCGGCACCGCATCCTCTGCCGGCCGCCCCGTACGGGCCAGCTGTTCGGCCGCGGAAACAACTGCGCTTACCTCATCCGCAGTGGCAATCTCCTGACCGACGGTGCCGGCCGCCGTTCCGCCTTCGACTTCCGCAGTCGCAGTCACGGTGAGCCGCCTACTCCGCATCTCGCCATTTGTGGTGAGTGCATTGTTGGCCCAGCGCAGGTTGGCTTCAGTGCGTTCCGTCACCCAGGCGACACACGGCAAGCTCGCCGATGCGAGCGCTCGCTCCACAAGATCTTGTGGCTGGACGCTCATTACTGGCCTCCTTCAGCTTGGGTGTTCAGCACATTGACCTTGCGGAACAACGCAGACGGGCAGCCGTGCGACACCGGCGCTATCTGCCCCGGTTGCCCCTTGCCGCAGTTGAAGGCGCCCCCGAGAACATAGGTGTCGCGATTCCCGACCGCCTCCATCGAGCGCCAGAAATCGGTGGTCGTGGCCTGATAGGCAACGTCCTTCAGCTGGCCGGCCAGCCGACCCTTATCGATCTTGAAAAACCGCTGCCCGGTGAACTGGAAGTTGTAGCGCTGCATGTCGATCGACCATGACTTGTCACCCACGATGTAAATGCCGTGATCGACATCGGAGATCAGCTCCTCAGTCGTTGCGCCGTCAGCCGCAGGTTGCAGGGAGACATTGGGCATCCGCTGCATGGCGATATGGCCCGGGGAGTCCGCGTAGGCGCAGCCGTTGGAGCGCCCGAATCCCTTCTCGGCGGCCATCTGCCGGTTCAACTGGTAGCCCACCAGGATGCCGCCGGAGATCAGATCGAACTGCTGCTGGGCGACGCCCTCATCGTCATAGCCGATGGTCGCCAGGCCATGATCGACAAGTCGGTCTCCGGTGATGTTCATGACCCCACTGCCGTACTGAAGTTTGCCGAGCTGATCGAAGGTGGCGAAGGAGGTGCCGGCGTACGCGGCCTCGTAACCGAGTGCCCGATCCAGCTCGGTGGCGTGCCCGATCGACTCATGGATAGTCAGGAAGAGGTTGCTGGGATGAATGACGAGGTCGTAATGGCCAGCTTCCACTGAGGGAGCCGCCACCTGAGCCGCGAGGAGCTCAGGGATCTCGGCCACCTCGGCATCAAAATCCCAGCCGGTTCCCGTCAGATACTCCCAGCCGCGGCCGGTGGGCGGAGCCAAGGTACGCGTGGTCGCGAAGCCATGATCGCCAACGTTGACAGCGGTCAGCTGTGCCTGGATCCGGACGCGTTGCTGAGTGGTACTGGTGCCGCTGAGATTGGCGAAGTATTTGTTCTCGTGGACATAACCCAGGTTGGCGTTGGCGTGATTGACACCAGGCGCCGAGAGCAGCGCCTCGTTGAGTTCGAGGAGGCGGCCCGTCTTGCTCGCTTCCTCGACCTCAAAAGGATTCACCTCGTACGCCGACACCCATGTGGCGTCTCTATAGATCTCTTCATCGGCGAGCTCTACTGACCCTGAAGTCAGTGGTTGAGACACCTGTGCCGTGGCAACAGCACGCTCCGCCAGGCGGGCCGCGGAGTCGGTCGACAATGTGATATCGGCTGCGAAGCCCCACACGCCGTTGTGCACAACGCGAACCGACAAGCCGAGGACTTCGCTGTCGGCACTGGTCTCCAGAGCATGATCACGAAAGCTCCGGTAGGCCAGCCGCAACCGCTCGACGCGTACCTCCGCGTGACTGCAACCCAGATCTGTGGCCTTGGAGAGTGCGGCATCGCTCAGTGCCTGCAAAGGCAGCGCAACGAAGCTGTCATCGAGGTGGGGCATGATCGCAGCGTAATGGTCGGGCTGGGCAGCATGGTCGACCGGCTCGCTCAGCTCTGTGCTGGTCACGGCACGCGTTGTATTTGTCGATCTAGAGTGTTCGACGTGACCGTCGCCGTTCGTGTCATTCCGTGCCTCGATGTGCACGATGGCCGCGTCGTCAAGGGCGTGAACTTCGTTGCGGTACGGGACGCTGGTGATCCGGTGGAACTGGGCGCCTTCTATGACGCCGAAGGAGCCGATGAGCTGACCTTCCTTGATATCTCAGCGTCGGCAGAGGGCCGGAAGACCACGCTTGACGTCGTGCGCCGGACGGCCGAGACAGTGTTCATTCCGCTGACCGTCGGCGGTGGCGTGCGGACTCTGGAAGACGTGGATGTGCTGCTACGCGCCGGCGCGGACAAGGTGGCGATCAACACAGGCGCAATCCGTCGGCCTGACGTGATCGGGGAGATCACTCGGCGCTTCGGCAATCAGGTGCTGGTTCTCTCCGTAGATGCTCGTCGCGCAGGGTGGGCACCGTCGGGTTTTGAGGTGACCACCCACGGAGGGCGAACAGCCGCCCGGCTCGATGCGGTCGAGTGGGCCCGCCGCGGGGTCGAACAAGGCGTCGGCGAGATCCTGCTGAATTCCATGGACGCGGATGGCACTACCCACGGCTTCGATCTGGACATGATTCGCGCGGTACGCAGTGAAGTCGACGTTCCACTTATTGCATCCGGCGGAGCGGGTCAGGCTGCCGACTTCCCGCCGGCGATCGCGGCGGGCGCCGATGCTGTGCTCGCTGCGACTGTTTTCCACTTCGGTACCTTGCGCATTGCTGAGGTGAAGGCGGCAATCGAGGCAGCAGGTTTTCCGGTACGCCGCCCCGCGCTTGCTCCAACAGCGAGACACTGAGCCCGTGCCACCAACGAGCAGAGTCGCCTGGCTGCCGTACGCCAGTGTCGAAGAAGCCCAGCAAAGACTTGGCGGAATTCCCGACGGTATTGAGATTGATCTTTATCGTGCCGATGGTGACAGCTGGCCGGATTCGATCGCTGAGGTCGAGTTCTATGTGTTGCCCTATCTGAAGGGCGAAGAGGTCCTCGACCGGGTCGAGGAGATGAAGCAGCTGAAGGTCATTCAAACCCTGACCGCCGGTGTAGAGAACTTCCTGCCCTATGTGCCGGAAGGCGTGATCTTGTGCAACGCAGCTGGAGTCCACGACGCCAGTACTGCCGAACTGGCCGTCGCGCTGGCACTGGCCAGCGGTCGCAATCTTGATCACTTTGCACGTAACCAGACCAGCGGAATCTGGGAGTTTCGGCCCGGCACCTCCCTGGCCGATCAGCGGGTGTTGATCATCGGATATGGTCAGATCGGCGCCGCGATCGAGCGCCGGCTGGCCGGCTTTGAAGTCGCCTCGGTGACGAGGGTGGCGCGCCGACCGCGCACCGACCCGGTGCTCGTACACAGCGTCGACGAACTACCCCAGCGGCTTTCCGACGCTGACGTTGTCTTCCTAGTGGCGCCGCACACTCCACAGACCGAGGGAATGATCGGGAGCCGGGAGCTTGCTGCGTTGCCCGACGGAGCCGTCTTCGTCAATGTTGCACGCGGCAAGTTGGTCGATACCGAGGCGCTGCTGGCCGAGACATCTACCGGCCGCATCCGGGCGGCCCTCGACGTCACCGATCCTGAGCCGCTGGCTCCCGACCATCCGCTGTGGCGTACGCCCGGTGTGCTGATCTCGCCGCACGTCGGCGGGGCGAGCACCGCATTCTTCCCACGTGCCGACCGACTTATCGCGGCTCAGCTGGGCCGTTTCGCCGCTGGCCAGGAACTGGAGAACATCATCACATGACGCCTTTCGAGACGCCTGAATCGCAGGCCGCGGACCCCAACTGCATCTTTTGCAAGATCATTTCCGGAGAGCTGCCCTCGCGCCGGATCTATGAGGACCATCGGGCGGTGGCCTTCCTCGACATCGGTGCCTGGCATCGTGGCCACGCATTGGTGGTGCCGAAACGGCATGTGCCCGACCTGATCACGGGGCCGGCGACCCTGGCCGAGATCGCACCGGCCATCGACGCTGTCGCCAGGCTGCTCATGGACCGGCTGGATGCCGACGGAATCAACCTGCTCTCCTCGACAGGCGAGGCGGCTGGTCAGGAAGTCTTCCACCTGCACGTCCATGTCGTGCCGCGCTACGCCGACGAACCAGGCTTGCGGCAGCTCGTCAATGCCGGTGTTGTGCCCGATGGTGAACTGGACTCGGTGTATCACCAGATCAAGGCGGGCGCGTGAGCCTGCCGACTCGTTCGGCACCGGCAACATCACTATCGATCAGCCGGCGGCTGGCACGTGCCGCAGTAGAGTTTCTGCCGCCGTTCGCCGCCGCGTTGTTGATCTTGCCCTTCATCATCCAGTACGGGAAATTGCTGCCCTGGCAGCCCTCCACGATCGACCTGCAGGTCTACGTGTACGCCGTCAAGGACATGCTGGCCGGCAAGGACATCTTCGCCACCACAACACCGTTCTGGAATCTCTACTTCATCTATCCGCCCATCGCGGCGATCTTGATGACACCACTGGCGTTTGGCCCGTACGCCTTGTGGCAGGTGGTTTGGACCGGCGGTCTGGTGTGGGCCCAACAGTCGGTGCTGAAGCGCTGCGGCGCACCGCGCGGCTGGAAGCTGGGACTGATCGGCATTGCGGTACTGGTGGCCATGGAGCCGATCCGTACCACGGTCGGCTACGGCCAGGTGAACACCATCTTGATGGCGTTGGTGATTGCCGACCTACTGCCGGATGCGCCGGGAGAGCGAAGACGTATTCCGCAGGGCACCTTGATCGGCTTGGCTGCGGCGATCAAGCTCACCCCGGCACTCTTTGTGATCTTTGCCTTCTTGATCGGCAAGACTCGGGTGGCGATCACCGCAATGATCAGCTTTGCGGTCTTTACCGGGATCGGCGCGATCTTGCTCTTCCGCGAAACATTGGTCTTCTTCGGCGGCCTGTCCGGCGGCGAAACTCGCACTGCATCACCGCTCTACGCCGGGAATCAGTCACTGCTTGGTGTCGTCTTCCGGCTCTGGGACTCCTCCCGGACCACCACGCTGATCGGACTGGCGATCGCTGGCGTGTTGGCCGTGCTGGGCTGCCTAGTGGCTGCTCATTGGTGGCGTGAGAACGAAAAGGTCTTTGCGGTCGCGCTCGTGGGACTCACCACTTGCCTCGCATCACCGCTGTCGTGGACCCATCACTACGTCTGGATTCTGCCCATGGCGATGGCTGTGCTGTCACCGGGCGTGCCACGGTGGGCGCGCTATGTCGGCGGTTTCTGGGTGATCTGGGTCAGTATCTGCCTGCCGCTGGCTGTCCTCCCTTACGCCGGCGGACGAGAGCGGCAGTTCGATTTTCTCCAGCAGATGGTCGCCAATCTCGGCCCATTGCTTGGTTTAACCTTGCTGATTGGTCTTGCTTGGCAGCTGGTCGGGAAGACTCGAGTTCAATTAGCATGACCCGGCCCGTGCCGGGACGAGACGGTAACGGGGGACTGTCGAGCCATGTCTATGACTGAGCCTGTGTTCACCGACGACACCCGACGACGAACAACTGTCCTGCTGTGGCTGGGCCGACTCGTCGTCACGGTCTCGGTCATTGTCGGCGCGGCTATGGCCTTTACGCTCACCACCCACATTGCCCTTCCCGGATTGGGTGGCTTGGTCTCGCCGACCCTCAACGGCAGCCAGCCGGAGGTCGCAATCCCTGCCACTCCGGGGCCAAATACGGACGCAACGGACCCCGCCACGGATGTTCCCGAGCTAACCGCAACACCGCGGGCGAAGTCTGGGCGGAATTCATCGCACCGCACGACGTCACCGGCGGTTTCGACACATCGCGCAGTGAGGAGATCCACAAAGAAGCCGGCGACCAGCACACCTACTTCCGCTACGCGATCGACGGCTAAGCCACGCAGTTCTCACCCAGCCTCATCCCGAACGGCGGGTCGCAAGGCAGGGAAGTCGGCCCACCCGACGCCACCTGGTCAAACTAGGAAGCCGGTCCGCTGAGCTGTAGCCGGTCTAGCTGCCCGCGGGCCGGCGGTAGATTGACCGCCATGACTCAGGAGAGCGTCAGTACCGATCAAACTGATCCGTACCCTGTGAAGGGCATCGACATCAAGCCTCGCTCCCGAGTGGTGACCGATGGACTGGAAGCCACTGGGTCTCGTGGCATGCTGCGGGCGGTCGGGATGAGCGATGAGGACTGGGTCAAGCCGCAGATCGGCGTCGCCTCGAGTTGGAATGAGATCACCCCGTGCAATCTGTCCCTCGACCGGCTTGCGAAAGCGGTCAAGGACGGAGTCCACGCGGCGGGCGGCTATCCCCTGGAGTTTGGCACGATCTCGGTCTCCGACGGCATCTCCATGGGCCATGAGGGCATGCATTATTCCTTGGTAAGCCGGGAGATCATTGCCGATTCGGTGGAGACCGTGATGCTGGCGGAGCGGATGGACGGCTCGGTACTGCTCGCCGGCTGCGACAAGTCACTGCCTGGGATGCTCATGGCCGCCGCTCGTCTTGATCTTGCTTCGGTATTTCTCTACGCCGGCTCGATCATGCCCGGTTACGTCGGCGACAAAGAAGTCACGATCATCGACGCTTTTGAGGCCGTTGGTGCCTGCGTCAGGGGATTGATCAGTCGGGAGGACGTCACCAAGATCGAGAAGGCGATCTGTCCAGGCGAGGGCGCTTGCGGCGGCATGTACACCGCCAACACCATGGCCAGTGCAGCTGAGGCGCTTGGCATGTCGCTGCCTGGCTCGGCAGCGCCGCCGGCAGTTGATCGTCGCCGCGACGGCTTTGCGCGTAAGAGCGGAATGGCGGTTGTCGAGATGTTGCGGCGGGGGATCACAGCTCGCCAGATCCTGACAAAAGAAGCATTTGAAAATGCCATCGCCGTCACCATGGCCTTCGGAGGCTCGACGAATGCGGTGCTGCATCTACTTGCGATCGCTAATGAGGCCGATGTCGAACTCACTCTTGAGGACTTCGTACGGGTCGGTAGCAAAGTGCCGCATCTGGGTGACCTCAAGCCGTTCGGTCGGTACGTGATGAACGATGTCGACCGCGTCGGAGGTGTGCCTGTGGTGATGAAGGCCCTGCTCGACGCGGGCTTGCTCAACGGTGACTGCCTGACGGTGACGGGCAAGACGATGGCAGAAAATCTGGCCGACATTTCCCCGCCTGACGTGGACGGGACGATTCTCCGGGCACTAGACAATCCGATCCATCCGACCGGCGGCATCACGATCTTGCGTGGCTCACTTGCGCCGGAAGGTGCCGTCGTAAAAAGTGCCGGCTTCGATACCGAGGTATGGAAGGGTACGGCCCGGGTTTTCGACGGCGAACGCGCAGCGATGGATGCCCTGGAGGGCGGGACCATTACTGCCGGCGACGTTGTCGTCATCCGGTACGAAGGCCCCAAAGGTGGCCCAGGCATGCGGGAGATGCTGGCGATCACCGCAGCGATCAAGGGCGCCGGCCTCGGCAAGGACGTCATGTTGATCACCGACGGCCGCTTCTCGGGCGGCACCACTGGGCTATGCGTTGGTCACATCGCGCCCGAGGCGACTGACGGCGGACCCATCGCGTATCTCCAAGACGGCGACGAAATCGTCTTGGACGTGGCGAACGGCCGACTTGATGTGACTCTGGACCCGGACGAGTTGCAACGGCGACGCGAGACCTGGACGCCAACGCCCAGACCTGCGCCGCGCGGGGTGCTGGCCAAGTACGTCAAGCTCGTCCGCTCCGCAAACGTCGGTGCCATCTGCAGCTGAGACACCCAACGTGCCACCGGATCTCTCACGCTCACGCCGAAACCTACGTACACGTAGGTTTCCGACGGTCTGCACAGGTTGCTACCTATGCAGACCGTTAGAAACCTGTGCAGAGCTGCCGAATCGACGACCGTCGGCTGAGGATCTGGCGGTCTGACGGTTTGAGCGTACGCATCGACGTTGATGAGCGGCGGGCTCGGTTGGGCGAGCGGCACCTGCTCTTGCCGCGTACCAGAACCGATGACCTTCCACAGCTTGCGGACGACCTGGTGGCCCTGCACTCTTCGGACCCGGTCACTGTCTTCTTGTCAGCGATGACACGGATGATTCATCCCTCAATTGGGGCGGTCGAAAAGGCGCTCTATGTCGATCGCAGTCTGATTCGGCACCACGGCATGCGCCGAACCCTCTGGGTGGCTACGCCGCCAGTCGTTCGGCTGATGCACGCTGCCGCGACTCGGGACCTGGTCGCCACCGAGCGCAGGCGTACCGGCCAACTGCTTGCCAGGAGCGGAGTCGATGACCCGGCACGGTGGCTCGCTGAGGCGGAGAACCTGGTTTTGACCGATCTCCGAGAACACGGTCCCAGTACGGCCCGCGAGATCGGACAGCGGTCAGAGGCACTCCGGCAACGGCTGCACCTCGCACCGGGCAAGGCCTACGCGGCGGTCCAGTCAGCTCATACCAGGGTGCTCTACATCCTCGGCTTCGACGGCAAGATGCTGCGAGGGCAACCGAGCAACTGGATCAACGGCGCCTACCGCTATGTCGACGCCGAATCGTGGCTGCCCGGCGGCCTTGGTGATCTTGATCCGCGCCAGGCAGCCGGCGAGCTGGCCGACCGCTGGCTGCAGCGGTTTGGGCCCGCGACAACAGCTGATCTCCAGTGGTGGATGGGCTGGACGATGAAGCGGACCAGGCAGGCACTGGTCGACTGCGGAGCGGTGGAAGTCGAGCTTGATGGTGCGGCCGGCTGGCTCGCAGCAGATGACCCACCCGTCGGACCGACTGAGCCCTGGGTGGCCGTACTGCCCGGCCTGGATCCGACGATCATGGGCTGGAAGCAGCGCGACTGGTACTTGCCGAGCACCTCCAAGGAAGTCTTTGACAGCGCCGGGAACGGCGGCCCGAGCCTGTGGGTAGATGGCCGAGTGGTCGGCGCCTGGGCACAGGCGAAGGACGGCATCATTCACACGCACTATTTCGAGCGGGTGGCGTCAGCTCGGCGCCGCGAGATCGACAAGCGACTTGATCAACTCAAGTCCTGGGTCGGCGATACCCGATTCACTGTGCGGTTCCCAGGCGACATCCACGCCCGTCTGCTGGGAACCAGGACCGTGCCAGGACCAGCCTTAAGGCGGAGCAGCTAGCACCTACTCTGGCCCGATGAAGGCGCGAGCAGGTTCAGCCGCCGCCCTCGTCGCGGTTCTGCTCGCCGGCTGCCAGGCATCGCGCGATGAGGCGGAGCGCCCTCCAACCTCGGCGTCCTCCTCGGCAGCACCTCAGAGCAACGCCTCAAGCGCTGGTCGACCTGCGCATTCGTTCCGAACGACCGGTACCCGCGATCACCACCCTCGCTGCGGTGGGGGACATCATGCTGGGCCGACGGGTCGGCAACCGTCATCGTGCTGATCCCGGCGCGCCGCTCAAGCCGCTTGCCAGGAGATTGGCCGCCGCCGAGATCACCGTCGGCAACTTCGAGTCAACACTGTCAACTGCTGGATCACCGACTCAGGGCGGAGACTCCTTTGCGGCCAGTCCGCGCGTCATCCCTGGACTCCGCGCCGCTGGATTTGACCTGCTGTCCCTGGCCAACAACCACGTCGGTGACTATGGCGGCCGCGCGCCACGGCAGACCGTTGACCGGTTCCACTCCGCAAACATCGACACCGTTGGCGCCGGGCGAGATCTAGCTGCTGCCCGTCGGCCAGCCGTAATTCAGCGAGACGGCGTACGCGTCGGCTTCATCGCCGTGGACTCCATCGGAGAGACGCCCTCAGCTACTCGCAACCGGGCCGGCACCAATCGGCTGAACATGCCACCGCGTACCGGACCGTTGAACCGCACCCAGCTGCGGCGGATCACCTCTGATATCCGAGCACTCAACAAGCGGGTTGATGTCGTCGTCGTCCTGACCATTGGGGTACTCAGTACACGCATCGTCCAGAGCCAAGCCAGCGAATCGCTGCACGCGCCTTCGCCAGCGCCGGCGCTGATCTGGTCATCGGCCGACATCCGCACTGAGTACAGGGCCTGGAGATGGCCGGGTCGGCAATCGTCGTGCACTCGCTCGGCAACTTCATTTTCGACATGGACTTTCAGACCCAAACTCGGGAAGGGATCTTTCTGGAGATTGTGCTCTGGGGCGACAGGCTGAAGGCGGTTGAGCCTGTGCCGTACGTGATCGACAACAGCTTCGCCCCGCGGCTTAGCAACGAAAATAGGGCGCAGGGCATCCTCAATGACCTATGGGGTAGCAGCCGTGGTCCCTTCACACGGTGAGCTTCTCGGGTACTAATTCAGGGAACGCAGCCACGTCCAGACGGTTCCTAGGTTGGCGACCTGTTGTCGGGAGCCGAAGTGGCGGAGCGCATCGCCACTGCCACGCGGCTCTTCCGCACCGAACACTATGAACTGCACCGGCATCCTGTTGGCTGCCGCTCACCATCGCAGCGAACTGAAGCATGACGGCGATTCCCGACGCGTTGTCCTCAGCCCCTGGCGCCACCGGCACAGTGTCCAAGTGGGCGCCGACAACCACATGCGAATCGCTCGCGTCGAAGTCGTTCGGTTCGGCGATCACATTGACCGAGGTACCGCGGCGTACGGGTGTGCCCCAGGAGATTCCGGCAGGCACTCCTACTGTGGTTCGCCGCACGTCGTAGCCCAGCCGCTCGAACCGCCTTTCGACAAAGGTGGCCGCCTCCGCGAAGTTGCGGGAGGTTGCCTCGCGAGGGCCGATGTCGGCGGCCAGATGGCGGATGTCACGGAGTGCCGCGCGCGGGTCCATTGTGGGCCGGGGAGTTGGGGACGGTGCGGGAGTGTTAACAACCGTCGGTTTTGGCGATGCAGTGGCGGAGCTTGGGATGGCGGGCGGTGAAGTCGGTGCCGCTCTAGGTGAATCCGAGCATCCGAGCGTAAGTACGACGAGGGAGAGCGCGGTTAGGACACGGCGCATCCACCGACACTACGTGGATCCGTTCCGGACCAGCGAATGCGAGCTGAGCGATCACACATGCGTTTACTAGGGCACCCGACGGTCCTTCCGGATCGCAAGACGCAGCGCGCGCTGGATTGACTCGCCTCTCCAGCCAGCTATTGTTACGGCGTGCGTGTTGCAGGAACGCTTATTCTCGTACGTCAGCGTGTCGGCTGAGCATTAGCTCAATCCCGACGCGCTCCCTCGTCTGCCACTCGGCAGCGGGGGTTTTTTGTTGGTACGAGGACCTGTGCGCGCAGGCGTAACATCCACAACGGAATCCGCCTAAAAAAGGAAATTAAGAGGGCGGGATCGTCAGGGCAAGGAGACCCGAAATGTCTGACAACGAACACGCAGATGAGCTGACCGGAGCGCAGGCTCTCGTCAGATCGCTCGAGCGCGTGGGCGCAGACGTCGTATTCGGCATCCCGGGTGGTGCAATCCTTCCCGCGTACGACCCGCTGTTCGACTCCGACAACGTGCGGCACATTCTGGTCCGCCATGAGCAAGGTGCAGGTCATGCGGCTGAGGGCTACGCCATGGCCACTGGAAGGGTCGGCGTCTGTATGGCGACCTCGGGGCCAGGTGCGACGAATCTCGTGACGCCGATTGCCGACGCTCACATGGACTCAGTGCCGATTGTGGCGATCACCGGTCAGGTCGGCAGTGCAGCCATCGGCACCGATGCCTTCCAGGAGGCCGACATCCGCGGCATTACCATGCCGATCACCAAGCACAGCTACTTGATCACCAAGCCTGCTGATATCGCCTCGGCAATCGCCTCGGCCTTTCACATTGCCGGAACGGGCCGGCCGGGTCCGGTGCTTGTCGACATCACCAAGGACGCCTTGCAGGCCAAGACACGCTTCGAGTGGCCACGCCAGCTCGATCTACCTGGCTACCGCCCAGTGACCCGGCCACACGGCAAGCAGGTACGAGAAGCTGGCCGGTTGATTGCCGAGTCGCGCCGACCGGTGCTCTACGTCGGTGGCGGCGTCGTGAAGGCCCGCGCCTGGTCGGAGCTCAAAGACCTTGCCGAGCTGACCGGAATTCCGGTCGTCACCACATTGATGGCTCGCGGCGTCTTCCCAGACAGTCACCCACAGAACATGGGCATGCCGGGCATGCACGGCACGGTCGCCGCAGTCGGCGCACTGCAGCGCAGTGATCTGTTGATCGCACTCGGTACCCGCTTCGACGACCGGGTGACCGGGCAGCTGTCCACCTTCGCCCCGCTGGCCAAGATCATTCACGCTGATATCGATCCGGCTGAGATTTCCAAGAACCGCGTTGCAGACGTGCCCATCGTCGGCGACTGCAAGGAAGTGATCTCGCAGTTGATCAGCTTGCTGAAGCGCGAGCGCCGGCCAATGATCGATGAATGGGTCAGGTATCTGCAAGATCTCAAGCGGCGTTATCCCACCGGGTATGACGAGCCGGCGGACCGCACTCTGTCGCCTCAGTATGTGATCAAGCGGATCGGCGAGATCACGGGCCCGGACGCCTACTATGCAGCCGGCGTCGGGCAGCACCAGATGTGGGCTGCGCACTTCCTGCCCTGGGAGCTGCCAGGCCGCTGGCTGAATTCAGGTGGCTTGGGAACGATGGGGTACTGCGTGCCCGCCGCCATGGGCGCCAAGGTGGGTCGGCCCGACAAGATGGTCTGGGGAATCGATGGCGACGGTTGTTTCCAGATGACCAACCAGGAGCTCGCCACCTGCGCCCTGGAAGGAATTCCGATCAAGATCGGAGTGATCAACAATCAGAGTCTCGGCATGGTCCGGCAGTGGCAAACCCTGTTCTACCAAGGCCGCTACTCCAATACCGACTTGAACACCCACCGGATTCCTGACTTCTGCAAGCTCGCAGAAGCGATGGGAGGCGTCGGCCTTCGCGCTGAGTCGCCTGCCGACGTGGACGCGGTGATCGAAAAGGCGAACTCGATCAACGACGTACCCGTCGTCGTTGACTTCGTCGTCCACAAGGACGCCATGGTGTGGCCTATGGTGGCCGCCGGCACCAGCAATGACGAGATCAAGGTCGCCCGCGACATGGCGCCAGCCTGGGATCAGGAGGAACTGTGATGGCCGGAGCTGCCAACACCCACATCCTGAGCGTGCTCGTGCAGAACAAGCCGGGCGTTCTGGCGCGCATCGCCGGTCTGATCTCTCGCCGCGGCTACAACATTGAATCGCTTGCGGTTGGGCCAACCGAGTCACCCGAGATGTCGCGGATCACGCTCCAGGTCAACGTCGAAGACGTCGTTCTCGAGCAGATCACCAAGCAGCTGAATAAGTTGATCGAGGTGCTCAAGATCGTCGAGCTGGAGGACAGCGCGGTGCGCCGGGAGCTTGTGCTTGTCAAGGTCAAAGCGACAGCGGAGACCCGCAGCCAACTGATCGAGATCATCGGGCTCTTCGGCGCTAAGGCGGTCGATCTGACCTCTGAGATCATCACCGTTGAAGCCACCGGCAGTCCTGCCAAGCTGCAAGCACTGCTTGACTTGCTGGAGCCGTATGGGATCCGCGAGCTCGTACAGTCCGGCCTGGTCGCGCTAGGCCGTGGCAATCGATCCCTTACCGATCGCAATCAGCGCAGCGAGCGTCTCAAGGCCGTCCGTGCCGTCTAGACCTGCGCCCTGACTAGCATGCGCCGTACCTGGACATAGGCCCCGAGCTAGTCGAAGGACGTCCGAGGCCTGTTGGGGCCGCCACCGCACAGCGCACCGGCGTGCGATAACTTTCACCAGCACTACAACACCAAGGGAGAACCACGAAGTGCCTGCAGAGATGTTTTACGACGGAGATGCCGACCTGTCGTTGATACAGGGCCGCAACGTTGCCGTGCTGGGATTCGGCAGCCAAGGCCACGCTCACGCCCTGTCGCTGCGCGACTCCGGCGTCGACGTACGCGTTGGCCTGCCCGAGGGCAGCAAGAGCCGGCCGAAGGTCGAAGCTCAGGGTCTCCGTGTACTGGCGCCGTACGAGGCCTGTGAAGAGGCCGATCTGATCATGGTGCTGACGCCCGACCCGGCCCAGCGCAAGGTTTACGCAGCGGCAATCGAGCCGAATCTGGTGCCAGGCGATGCCTTGTTCTTCAGCCACGGCTTCAACATTCGTTATGGCTACATTAAGCCGCCAGAGGGAGTTGACGTAGCGCTGGTGGCGCCCAAGGGTCCGGGTCACCTGGTCCGTCGGGAGTACTCCGAAGGTCGCGGTGTGCCGGTCCTGGTAGGGGTTGAGCAGGATGCATCCGGCAAGGCGTGGGATCTGGCGCTGTCGTATGCGAAGGCGATTGGCGGGCTCCGGGCCGGTGGCATCAAAACAACCTTCACCGAGGAGACTGAGACTGACCTCTTTGGGGAGCAGTCGGTGCTTTGCGGGGGCGTTTCAGCCCTGGTGACGGCGGGCTTCGACACTCTTACCGCCGCTGGTTATCAGCCAGAAGTGGCCTACTTTGAGTGCTTGCATGAGCTGAAGCTCATCGTCGACCTGATGTATGAAGGCGGCATCGCCAAGCAGCGGTGGAGCGTGTCCGACACGGCCGAGTACGGCGACTACGTCTCTGGGCCCCGGATCATCGATGATCATGTCAGAGAGAGCATGAAGGGCGTACTCGCCGACATCCAGGACGGCACATTCGCGGAGCGCTTCATCAAAGATCAAGATGCTGGAGCACCGGAGTTCAAAGCGTTCCGGGAGGCGGCGGAGAAGCACCCCATCGAAGAGGTCGGTCGCGAGCTGCGCGAGCTCATGTCATGGGTCAAGAGCCACGACGACGACTACGTCGAGGGCACCGCCGCCCGTTAGTCTTTTTCAGCCGGGAAGCGAGCCGGAGGCTGTTGCACGAGTTTCCTGAACATGGATGGGCCTGGCCCCCGGCCGTAGCTTGCGAAGGCCGGGCGGTTGTCCAGGAACTCGTGCAACGAGTCGCCGGCGAGCGCCGCGATTACCGGGACTTGATCACCATTCCGATGACGCGGGTGCCGTCGTTGCGCACGCCGGTACCGATCATGTAAAGGCGGCTGCTCGGCTCGTCTGACTCCTCAACGGCATCTGCATTTGCCATAACACACTTCTGATGCATCCCTTTGGTGCTCACGGGTGAGGGTAGCGTTTCGATGCACTGGCCGAATGCCTGGTTCAGGCTGTCAAGGGCTTGCTGAGCCGACGTAGACGGCACATCGATTACCGCTTCCAACTGGTAATCGTGCGTGGAGTGGTACGTTCCTGCGACGACCGAACTGTCGTCTGGAAGATCAACATTGCTGACGTATTCAACCTCGGCAAGAGTCATCTGCGAGCAGGTGTAGCCGGCTAGGCCGTTCTTACAGGTCGAGCCTCGATCGGTGGTGAAGCTGAAGTAGGGCACGCCCCAGGCTCCGGCGTACTGGGTAAGCACGCCAAGTGCGACCAGCACCGAACCCAGCATCAGGAGTGTGCCCCCGAGAACTCGCAGGGCTTGGTGTGGGTGGCCCGTGCCAGGCCGAGAACGTCTCCAGGCCATAGGCCATGGTTGCCCGAACTGGTAGCCGGCGTATATAAGTGGGCGGCATCAATTTGATCACAAATGTGACGCCAGGCGGCGCTGGGCTATTTCTTGACAGCGATCACCACAGAGGTGTCGTCCGCAACCATCACATCGACGCTGGTGAACCGCTCGTCCGAAAGCCAGTCCAGGCGCAATGTGTCGACCCGCCCGCCATCGAGTGGCGGCCAGGTTGGACACGGCGTGAAGTCGTCGAGGACGATCATGCCTCCTTCCTGAAGCAGCTCGACGATCTGCTCGCGCGGCCAGTCCTTTGCACTGGTGGCATCCATGAAGATCAATGAAAAGGGCGCGTGTTGCGCCAGGCTGCTCCAGTCCGCGTGCATGACGTCGATGTCATCACCGGCGAACATGTCCATGACCCCGTGTGCCAGCTCCGGGTCCAGTTCAGCAGTGATCACCCGCGTCGTCTTCGGTGCTCCGCTGCGCAACCAAGCGGCACCCACACCGCAGCCGGTTCCGCACTCGGCAATCGTTCCGGTCCGGGTCGCTGCCAATGCCGCAAGCAATCTGCCAGTCTCAGTGCGCGACGCCTGCATGTAGCCGCGCTCCAACGACAGTCGCAATGCCCTAATCACCAGCTCGGGCAGGTCGGGAGGAGCGCTCACTTCAACAGTGTGGCAGGAAGCTGATCACTGTTCCACGATGTGGAACAGACCAGATAAAGAGGTGGGCACATATAGTTGGACGTCCTACTATTTTCTCGTTTTAGTTTCCAGCTACTCACGGGAAAAGCTCATGTACGACATGTATCCGGACGCATGGAAGGTCGTTGCTGATCGGCAGCATCAGGTACTTGCCGACCAGCCGCGTCGGCGGGCCCGGAAGGAACATTCCGTCGTACCTGCAATTCTCCAGGCTCGGGCGCACAAAGCTAACGCCGCCGCGGCGTGAGCTTGATTACTCAACATCAAATCGCCGCGGCGATCGCGTCACCAATCTCACTTGTTCGTCGGGACTGATTCGGCGTACGTGCAGCGATGTCCGCGATGACCGCTCTTTCAATCCGTCCCGCTTCTTCAGAAAGTCCGCAGTGATCCAGCAGCAAAGCGACGGAGAGGATTGTCGCCGTCGGGTCGGCGATGCCTTGGCCGGCGATGTCAGGAGCCGAGCCGTGCACAGGCTCGAACATGGACGGAAAGCGACGATCCGGGTTGATGTTGCCGCTTGCCGCGAGCCCAATGCCTCCGGTAACCGCAGCAGCAAGATCAGTAAGGATGTCACCGAAGAGATTGTCGGTGACGATGACGTCGAAGCGTGCCGGATCGGTGACGAGGAAGATCGTTGCCGCGTCGACGTGCAGGTAGTCGGTGACCACGCCGGGATACTCCGCGGCGACCGCCTGGAAGATTCGGTTCCACAGCCCACCGGCATTGACCAGCACGTTGTGCTTGTGTACCAGCGTGATCTTGTTACGACGCCTGGTCGCGCGTTCGAAAGCATCGCGGATGACACGTTCCACTCCGTACGCGGTATTGACGCTTACTTCGGTTGCGATCTCTTGCGGGGTGCCCGCGCGTACCAGGCCGCCATTGCCGCAGTACAGGCCCTCGGTTCCTTCGCGTACCACCACGAAGTCGACGTCCCTGCTCGTGATCACCTGCTCGTCAAGCGGCGTCGGTACGCCGGGGTAGAGCCGACTCGGCCGCAGATTCACGTAATGGTCGAATGCAAAGCGCAGTTTCAACAACAGGCCGCGTTCCAGCAGCCCGCTCGGTACGTCCGTCGCGCCAGGTGCCGCCCCCACCGCTCCGAACAAGATCACGTCGGCGGCGGCGAGCTCGTCCAGGATGGAGTCGGGCAGGACTTCACCGGTACGCTGCCAGCGGCTAGCTCCAAGGTCATAACTGGTTGGTGTGAACACCCCAGGCCCCGCCACGGCCTCGAGCACCTTCAATCCCTCAGCCACCACTTCGGGGCCAATCCCATCTCCGCCGATCACGGCCAAGTTGAAGGTCTGGCGCATGCGCGGCCGGACCTCATTGCTGGGAGTGGTACGCGTATCGGTCACCGGCGCATCGTAGCTGTCGGAGACTTGCTGCAGTGATCAGATCTCAGAGTGACAGAGATGGTGGCGGTAGCGTGACCGCCAGTAGCACAGGTGCGGGCGCCGATGCTCGACACCCCGACCGAAAGCGACAGATGTGAGCCTTCACTTCGACCTCCGGGCCAATCCCAAACCGCGCAGCGAGAGCGAACGCGCGGCCGTCTTGGCCAACCCGGGATTTGGGATGTACTTCACCGATCACATGGCGGTAGCGACCTGGACGGCCACCGACGGCTGGCATGACTCGGCGATCGTCCCGTATGGACCGTTCTCATTGGATCCTGCGACAGCTGTGCTGCATTATGCGCAGCAGATCTTCGAGGGCCTGAAGGCCTATCGGCATGCCGACGGCACGATCTGGACCTTCCGGCCTGACAAGAACGCCGAGCGGATGTCGCGCTCAGCGCGGCGGCTGGCCCTGCCCGCTCTGCCTGCTGAAGACTTCCTGTCCAGTATCGAGGAGCTGGTCGCCGCGGATGTCGCGTGGGTGCCAACGGCTCCGGAGCAAAGTCTGTATCTGCGACCGTTCATGTTCGCCACAGAGGCATTTCTCGGCGTCCGCCCTGCGAAGCGCGTCACCTACTGCTGCTTCGCAAGCCCGGCCGGATCCTATTTCGCTTCTGGGCTGAGGCCGGTGAGTATTTGGATCTCGATGCTTTACTCACGCGCGGCGCCGGGCGGCACAGGCGCGGCTAAGTGCGGCGGCAACTATGCCGCGAGCTTGCTTCCACAGCAGGAGGCCCTTGATCACGGATGTGATCAAGTGATGTTTGCCGATGCCACCGAGCACTGCTATCTGGAGGAGCTGGGTGGCATGAACGTTTACATGATCACAACTGATAATGAGTTGATCACACCAGAACTCACCGGAACCATCCTCGAGGGCGTGACTCGAGATTCGATCTTGACCCTGGCACCCGAGTTCGGGCTGACTCCGGTTGAACGCCGAGTCTCCATCGCTGAGCTGTTGGAGGGCATTGGTTCAGGAAAGGTGACAGAACTCTTCGCCTGCGGCACAGCGGCGGTTGCCACCCCCATCGGTACGTTGCACAACGAGGACGGAAGTCATCAGGTCGGCTCCGGGGAAAGCGGGGAGACCACCCTGGCGCTGCGCAAGCGACTGCTGGATATCCAATACGGTCGCGCCAAAGACACCTACGGCTGGATGCGTCGTGTCCTCTGACAACTGCCGACTTGGGCCCTTCGGCAGGCTCAGGGCACATTTGCGCGCTAAGCCCGTCGAAGGGCGACGACTCGGCGGAAGATCGACTGGTAATTCTGCGAGATCTAAGGAACACTGTGGGGCATGCAATTCTTGGTGGTGATTATTTGTTAGCGCGCTGAGCACCGTTCAGCGCGCGCAGCCTCCTGTCCAAACACGGGAGGTTTTTTCATGCCAGGACATAGCAGGACGTCCAACAATCGACCTGAGGATTCGAATGCTTTCCCAGCCAAGGCCCAAGCCGGCCGAGTTCCACGTCTTCGACACCACCCTGCGCGACGGATCGCAACAGGAGGGTCTCAACCTGTCGGTGCCGGACAAGCTGGCCATCGCGGCCTTGCTGGATGAGCTTGGTGTCCATTTCATTGAAGGTGGTTGGCCGGGTGCGAATCCCAACGACACGTCGTTCTTCGCCGCGATGGCCGACGGCGCACTGAGACTCAAGAATGCCGAGCTGGTGGCTTTCGGATTTACTCGACGGGTCGGGATGAAGGCGGCCGACGACCCGATGACGGCGGCTGTTCGGGATTCCCGAGCGCCCCTAGCCTGCATCGTGGCAAAGACTCATGATCGTCACGTCGAGCAGGCTCTTCACACCACCTTGCGGGAAAACCTGGCGATGATCAGCGACACGGTGAAGCACCTGCGCGCTGAGGGCCAGCGGGTATTCGTCGACTGCGAGCACTTCTTCGACGGGTACCGGGAGAACCCCTCGTACGCGCTTGAAGCGGTGCGCACGATTGCCGAGGCTGGTGCCGAGGTTGCCGTGCTCTGTGACACCAACGGCGGCATGCTGCCGCCGTGGATCGGCGAAATCGTCTCTGCTGCCGCCGAGACCGGTGTCCGTCTCGGCATTCACACCCATAACGACTCTGGCTGCGCCGTTGCGAACGCACTCGCAGCAGTGGATGCCGGTGTGATGCACGTCCAGGGCACCGTGAACGGCTACGGGGAGCGCACCGGAAATGCCGAGTTGCTCTCGGTGGTCGCGAATCTGGAATTGAAGTACGGCTGGCCGCTGCTTCCGGCCGGCTCGCTGCGCGAGGCAACCCGTCTCGCGCATGCCATCGCAGAGGTGACGAACGTCCCACCGAGCGCTCGTCAGCCTTATGTTGGCCTGTCATCCTTCGCCCACAAGGCAGGGCTACACGCCAGCGCGATCAAAGTGGATCCCAACCTCTACCAACACATCGACCCTGCTCTGGTCGGGAACGACATGCGAATGCTCGTTTCGGAGATGGCGGGTCGGGCGAACATCCAAATCAAGGGGGAGGAACTGGGATTCGACCTATCCGACCGCGAGGTTGCGGCTCGGATCACCGACCGGGTGAAGGACGCTGAGGCAGCCGGGTACACCTACGAGGCGGCGGATGCCAGCTTCGAGTTGCTGTTGCGACGGGAGCTTGGGCAACTGCCTGAGTACTTCCAGGTGCACTCCTGGCGCGTCTTCACCCAGTCGACATATGGCCAAGAAACCGATACCGAATGCACCGTCCGGCTAACCGCCAAGGGCCAGAGCCAGCGGGTCGTCGGCGAGGGCAACGGTCCGGTCAACGCGCTTGATCAGGCGTTACGAAACGCCCTGCTTCCGGCCTACCCCGGCGTCGAGAAATTCGAGCTGATCGACTACAAGGTACGCATCCTCGATCAGGGCCACGGCACGGATGCGGCCGTACGCGTACTAATCGAGACCACCGACGGGCTCAGTGCCTGGACATCGGTTGGAGTCGGCCAGAACATTATCGAAGCCTCCTGGGAGGCGCTGTGCGACGCGTACCTCTACGGCCTCGTCCACGCGAATGAGGAGCCCGAGTTGTCAGCGTCTGAGCTTGCTGTAGCTCGCTGAGACACTGACAGATTGCGCTAGGGGGCGGGTTTCCTGGCGATGCAGACCACGAAATCGTCGTCGGCTGTCGGTGCAGCATCTGAGTACCCCGCCCGAACTTCGATGTTGACGAACCCAGCATGCTTCAGCATCAGCTCGATCTCGTTGGTGAAGTAGAGGGTCATCTGGAGTGAGTAATCTTCCTCGGCAACCAACGTGTTGTCGCGCCGCATCGTCGCGCGAATTTCGTACGTAACCCGCTGGGTCAGCGGATCGAGGTCGACGAGCCGCGAGCGCAACTCGTACTCGGCCCCGTCGGACCCGCGCCGACGATTCCCGGACGCGCGCCAGGCCACCGGAAGTGCGCTGCGGGCATCCTTCGGCCAGTATCGCCAGACCGATCCCTGCGAATACGGAACTTCGTTATCTAAGACCAGCGTGCCGCCCGGCTCGAGGTGCTTGTAGAAGCGCTGCAGCGCCTCGAGGTCGTGATCACGGTGCCCCCTAGGCCGAAACTTCCGCAAACGAGGATCGTGCGGTATCGGCGTGGCAGATCCAAGCGATGCATCGGCTGCTTGTGGAGGTTCGGCGACAGCCCTTCAGCCTCCGCTCGCGCGCGACAGAGGCTAAGCATGTCGTCCGAAAGGTCGCAGCCGTCAACGTCCAGGCCGGCCCGCAGATACGGGATGAGTAGGCGTCCGGTACCGCAGGCGACGTCGAGCGCAGGCTGGCCGCCCGCTTCGACGAACTTTCGGAAGTAGTCAATTTCCGGCCCCGAGACATTGAACTCGGCCACCACCGTGCGACGACACCGTAATGCCAGGTGCTCGGCTCGATGTCCATCACCGCCTCCTCCGGAGTCACGCGATTCGGTCGAGGATCAGTGGCTGTTTCTCTGGTGGATAGTCGCCAATCGCGTACGCATTCGCGAGTGCCTGCCGAGCTCGAGTGAATCGCTCCGGTGTGTCGGTGTGCAACGTGATTAACGGCTGACCCGTCGGTATCCAATCTCCCGGCTTGGCGTGCAGCTGTACGCCGGCTCCCGGCTGCACGGCGTCCTCCTTACGGGCGCGGCCGGCTCCCAGCCGCCAGGCCGCTTCACCAACCGCGAGCGCGTCCAGCGACTGCAATACGCCGTCGCGATCAGCGGTGATCACATCGGTTTCACGGGCGACTGGGAGCTTCGCCTCCGGATCGCCGCCCTGCGCCTTGATCATGGCACGCCACACGTCCATGGCCGCGCCAGAAGCCAGCAGAGCGGCCGGATCATGATCATTTCGTTGCACCGCTGCGAGCATCTCACGGGCCAGTGCGACGGTGAGTTCAACCACATCGGACGGACCACCTCCGGCCAACACCTCGATTGATTCCTCAACCTCCAACGCGTTTCCCGCACTGAGGCCCAGGGGAGTCGACATATCTGTCAGCAGCGCGACGGTGGTCACGCCCTCAGCCTGACCGAGCTCGACCATGATCTGTGCCAGCTCACGTGCCGAATCGGACGTCTTCATGAACGCGCCCGAGCCAACCTTCACGTCCAACACCAAGGCACCAGCACCTTCGGCGATCTTCTTGCTCATGATCGAAGAAGCGATCAGCGGAATCGACTCGACTGTTCCAGTCACATCGCGAAGCGCGTAGAGCTTCTTGTCGGCGGGCACCAGGCCGGCTCCAGGCGCGCAGATCACTGCGCCGATCTCCTCCAGCTGGCGCATCATCTCCTCATTTGTCAGCGAAGCCCGCCAGCCAGGTATCGACTCGAGCTTGTCCAGCGTGCCGCCGGTGTGCCCGAGCCCGCGACCGGAGAGTTGAGGTACCGCGACGCCGCAGGCAGCCACAAGCGGGACCAGTGGCAGTGTGATCTTGTCGCCCACACCGCCGGTGGAGTGCTTGTCGACGGTCGGCTTCGACAAGCCTGAGAAGTCCAGTCGGTCACCTGAATTGATCATGGCCCGCGTCCAGCGGTCCAGCTCCCGCCGGCTCAATCCACAAAACCGCACCGCCATAGCGAATGCCGCCATCTGCTCGTCGGCGATCTCGTCGGCCATATAGGCAGCGAACAACCAGTCGATTTGAGCATCGCTCAGCTCAACCCTGTCGCACTTCATGCGAATGAGCTCGACGACGTTGAACGCAGCATGCGATGGGCCCGGGGCCGTGACCATGCCGGATAGGCTACTTCGGTGCGCATTGCCCGATTCGCTGCCGGTGGTGACCCGCAGTACGGCGTTGTGGAACTCGCCGACGACGGTGGGCCGAACCCCGACACGGTCTCGGTTTTGACCGGAGATCCGATGGCTATGTCGGTGAAGCTGACAGGGGAGCGCAAGGAGCTGGAGGGCGTTCGCCTGCTAGCGCCGGTGATCCCGCGTAGCAAGATCGTCGCCGTCGGCCGCAATTACGCCGCCCACGCCGCAGAGATGTCCGAAGAGCTGCCCAAGACACCGCTTACCTTTTTCAAGCCGAATACCTCAGTGATCGGGCCAGGCGAACCGATCATCTATCCGGCAGCAAGCCGCGAAGTGAGCTACGAGGGTGAGCTCGCGGTCGTGATCGGCCGGATCTGCAAGGAAGTGCCGGCCTCCCGTGTGCCGGAGGTGATCTTCGGCTACACCGTGGCCAACGACGTCACCGCACGTGACCTGCAAAAGACCGATGTCCAATGGGCACGGGCCAAGGGCTATGACACGTTCTGCCCCCTCGGGCCTTGGATCACCACCCATCAGGGGCTGGAAGAGGTTGCTTCCCTCGCTATTCGCACCAGCCTGGATGGTGAACTACGGCAGGACGGCAATACCAAGGACTTGATCTTCACAATCCCTGAGCTGGTTTCGTACATCTCCTCCTACACGACTCTGCTACCCGGCGATGTGATCTTGACCGGTACGCCGTCAGGCGTCGGGCCAATGCTGCCCGGGCAAGTGGTAAGTATCGACATCGAGGGAGTTGGCACCCTCACCAATCCGGTCGCAGGTACGCGATCTGAAGAAGCACCAAACGAGGCAGAGCAGTGACAGACGATACCGCGATCCGGGACGACTTTGCGGTGCTCGGCGACCTCGCGCCGGACCAGGTACGCGTACGGTTTCCCCCGTCCCCGACTGGGAACTTGCACGTTGGTAACGTACGCAGCGCACTGTTCAATTGGGTCTTCGCCAGGCATTACGGCGGAACCTTTGTGCTTCGGGTGGAGGACACCGATGCGGGTCGCAATCTTCCCGAGTCGTATCAGGTTCTCTACGACTCGCTGACCTGGCTGGGCTTGACGTGGGACGAGGGACCGCTCATCGGCGGCCCGTACGGTCCCTATATCCAGACCGAACGCGGCGACATCTATCGCGAGGTGGTTGGCAAGCTGCTCGCGACCAAGCTGGCGTACAGATGCTTCTGCACCCGGGAGGAGATCGAAGCTCGCGAGGCGGCGCGAGCGCCCGGCTCACCGTCGGGTTACGACGGGTTCTGCCGCAACCTCAGCGAGGAGCGGGTTGCGGAGTTGGAGGCGATGTCAGTTCCGTCGGTGGTTCGGATGCGCGTGCCCGATGCCGACATTGCTTTTGATGACCTGGTACGCGGGCCGGTACGCTTCGCCGCCGCGCATGTTCCCGATTACGTCATCGTGCGGAGCAACGGCGAACCGCTCTACACCCTGGTCAACCCGCTTGACGATTCACTCATGGAGATCACTCACGTACTCCGCGGTGAGGATCTGTTGCCGTCGACCCCCCGTCAGATCGTGCTCTATGACGCGCTCAAGCAGATTGGGGTGGGCAGCGGTCGGACGCCGGCATTCGGTCACTTGCCGACTGTGTTAGGTGAGCGCAACCAGCGGCTATCCAAGCGAGACAAGGGATCTGGGCTGGCCGAGTACCAGCAGAAGGGCTATCTCCCCGAAGCGTTGCTGAACTACCTTGCTCTGTTGGGTTGGGCCATTGCCGAGGACCGCGATGTCTTCACCATTGCGGAGATGATCGAGGTGTTCGACATCCGGCGGGTGAACGCCAACCCCGCACGCTTCGACGCCAAGAAGTGCGAGGCCATCAACGCAGCCCACATCCGCATGCTGCCGTCGGCCGAGTTGACCGAAGCTCTCGTTCCCTTTCTAGCCGCGGCCGGGCTGATCAGCGATCCGCCGAGTCCTGAGGAGCAAGATCGGCTTTCGGCCGCAACGCCATTGATCCAGGAGCGCATCAATACCTTGTCCGAGGCCGTGGGGATGCTGGCCTTCCTGTTCTTGCCCGACGACAAGATCACCATTGCTCCGGATGCCGGATTGTCCGGGGATTCCGTTGCGACGCTTACGGCGGCGCACGAGGCGCTCGCTCGCGTTGCGAACTTCGATCACTCCACTGTCGAGGCCGCGTTGCGCACGGCACTGGTCGACAATCTTGGGCTCAAGCCCCGGCTTGCGTTCGGGCCGGTGCGTGCAGCCATCACAGGCAGCCGTATTTCACCACCCCTGTTCGAATCGATTGAGCTGCTCGGTAGAGAGTCAACGTTGGCGCGGATTGCTGCGGCCCTTGCAGAGCTAGGGGAGCCGGCGATCGCCGGATCGAACAAGGGTCGCCTCGATGTTGGACGACTGAGATCGTGACTAAAGAAAAGAGATCCGCTGTCCCGGCCCACAACACGTCCAAGGTGCGCAGCCGGTCGGGAAATCCAGCGGTCCGAGCCGGCGAAGCTCAGCCGGCTGCCCGACCAACGGAATCACCGTCGGCCAATCGGCAGCCGTCGCAGCAGGCCGTTTGGGTTCCCGAGCAGGGTGCGCTGCCGCCGGACGGTGCCAGCTACCCCCAGATCTTGCGCGGCCAGTGGTACATGTGGTGGCGCTCGGTGGCAGGCGTGATTTTGGGTTTGTCACTCTTCCTGCTGATGACCACGGTCGTCAGCCAGGCCTTGATCATGGCGTTCTGGGCGACAACAGCTGCCGACCAGCCGTATCGGGACTACTTCGCGAAGGCCTTCGCCTTCGAATTGCCGGTCGGCATGCTGGCGGTCAACCTCGGAATCGCAACGCTGATTCCCATTGCCTGGGCACTGATGGGGATGATCCATCAAATGCGACCGAGATGGCTGTCATCTGTCCAGCCACGGATCCGCTGGCGCTACCTGTTCGGCTGCCTGGCGATTGCCGCGGTGGTGTTGAACGGCGTCATGCTGCTGTCCACGACGCTTGGTGACAAGCTGTCCATTCACCAGCAGAGCGGCTTTTGGGGCTTCCTTCTCGTGATCGTGCTCACCTCGCCTATCCAGGCAGTGGCGGAGGAGATCTTCTTCCGCGGATACCTCCTGCAGGCGCTGGGCAGCCTGGTCGCGAAGCCCTGGTTCGGAGTTATCGCGTCCTCGCTGGTCTTCGCGCTGCTGCATGGTACACAGAATCTTCCGCTGTTCGCCGACCGACTCGCCTTCGGCCTGCTCGCAGGACTTCTGGTGTGGCGCACCGGTGGCTTGGAGGCCGGCATAGCCGCGCACGTGATCAACAATGTGTTCGCCTACCTGATCGCCGGGCTGACTACCTCGGTTGCAGCGCTCAAGGCGATCAAGGGAATCGGTTGGGTCGACGCCGGGTTCGATGTAGGTGGATTCGCGCTGTTCGCCGTGCTGGCGTACGGGCTGTCGCGGTTGATGAAGCTGCGAACCCATGTGGCACTCTTGGCCGGCCGCGACCGTAGCTGAGCGGAACGGTCAGCCATCGTTTGGGGGCGCTTGCGGCTTACAGTAGGGTTTGTCCTCGTGCCCGGACGGGTACGAGGCCCGGCGGCAACGCCAGTGGGGTATAGGGTAATTGGCAGCCCGACTGATTCTGGTTCAGTTAGTCTAGGTTCGAGTCCTAGTACCCCAGCGACACAGAGCCTCTGATTCGTATATGACAAGGGGAGTTGGTAGGCTTCCGCGGTCTCATCGGAATGATGATCATGAGCTAGGGCCCCGTTGTGTAGTGGCCTAGCACGCCGCCCTCTCAAGGCGGTAGCGCGGGTTCGAATCCCGTCGGGGCTACCAGGTGAAGCACCTAGTCAGGAGCTATTTCGCATCTCGTCTCAATTGGACCACCTTCCCTCCGGTACCTACTGGGTACCCACCAGCGAGCGCTGAGGTGCGCGCTGCGTCCATTGCATCGGCCACATCGGCCACAATGTCGAGCCGATCGCCGAACAGGTGACCGTACTGATCGAGGGTCATGACCGCCGACTTGTGGCCCAACATCTGCTGGACGATCTTGATGTCGGCGCCGCTGGCAATGGCCAAGCTGGCCGCGGTATGGCGAGTTCGTGCGGATGGAAGTCAGGGATGCCGAGGTCGGTCGCGGCCCTGGTCAGCACTGCCCGCTGGAAGGTTTGAGAGCGCATCACGGCCCCT
>Ga0075425_100000201_pt1 | contig 53778 bp, 67 predicted proteins | sample SoiMethybrSBSTD4_FD_75300 | JGI IMG/M metagenome (GOLD analysis project Ga0075425, IMG submission 75300) | Bulk soil microbial communities from a Populus tree surrounding site in Tennessee, USA - Soil MetaG P. TD hybrid SBSTD4 | ecosystem: Environmental > Terrestrial > Soil > Tree plantation... | reverse complement strand
ATGTCTTCCGGCGTCGGTTCGCCTTGCGTGGGCGATTCGACGGGCTTGTCTGGATTGACCTTCTCGGATTGTGGTTGCGGCGGGGCAGACTTCTCTGCGCGCTTCGGCGGCGCGGCGACAGTCTCCACGGGATCGCTCGGGATGTCGATGACCACTCCCTCCTCAACCTTCGTGGTGCGCCCTTCCTCAGCGGCGTTCGCCGCAGTGATCGCGTTGTTCAACTCAATCGAGCGCGGCATGTATTTGAGCACCTGAAGGAGCACGACCTTGCGGGCGTACATCTCGGGATGCTGGTAGCTGTAGTGCTTCTGGCCGACCTTATTGAAGCGATCGCGGTGTTTCCAGACGCGCGTCATAGGCCATGCCTCAATGACGGGCTGCTCACTCCCGTTCACCTTGCCGCACGCATAGACCCACTTCAGTTTTTCAGGATCGCCAAAGTTCTCGCCGGGAATGTGGACGCACCGCGGCGCACTTCCGAGTTGGAAATCAAAAACGTCGCCTTCAAACACCGCGCCCGTCCACGCCGTTGCGCGACCGGAATTGTTGAGGAGTCCGACGAGTCCCTGCCATCCTGGAACGAGCGTGCAGTTGGGGCCGTATGGGATCAAATACGCCTGCCCGGCAACGCCCGGCTCCAAGCCGAGTTGCGAGGCTACGACGATGGATGCGAGGATGCTCTGCCCAGTGCAGTTGCGAAGCGCGGGCGTCGTCGAGAAGCACGTCACCGCGAGCCTTAGCATGCGGTCGGGATTGAGATGTTTTGGAAGCGCCATCGCGACTGCGCCCTTCCCGGTTTCGAGAAAGCGCATCAAGTCGGCAGGGCGTTGGAATTTGGTCAGTTGGGTATCGGTGTTCATTGGTGGTTTTGTTGGTTGCTGAAAGTCAGGGTTTGGCCGCGCCGACGACGGTCTGCACGATCCGGTCGGTGATCCGGGCCGTGATCTTCGCGTGAAGCGCCTGACCTTCCTTCAGCGCGGCCTCGCACTTCCACAGGCACAGCTTGAAGCCGGAGCGGTCTTCGCCGTCGGAGTCTTGAATGAAGTCTCGCAGATTATCGACAACAGCCTCCAGCCGGCCAATGTCACGCGAGACGGCAAGCAGGTCGGCTTGTAGTTCGGAGTCGGTCATCGTTTGGTCGGGTGAAAATTGTGGTTCGCCCACTCGGCGAGCTTCTCCAGCGCCTCAACTTCGCGCCGGCCAAGAACATTTCGCTGCTCCAGAAGTTCGGCGTTTCGCCTGTTGATCGCCAGCGCCTCTTCGCCTTGCTTGCTGCCGCCTCGCGCCATTTTCACCATGACGACCCATTCGATCATCGTGGCAAGAAAAGCGCCGCATCCGGCACCGCAGAGGAAGATGAGTGTGTTCATTGGCTATTTCGGTTGAGGCGGATGCTCCGCGAGGGTTTGGGTGGCGAGGGTGAGAGCTTCCGCGACCTCATCGTGATCGCACTTGTCCATGCAAGGTCCGTCTGGATACGCTCGCGCGATTGGAAGTTGTGCGGCTGTTTGCAGAGCTTCACCGCACTTCTCCAGCACGCTCCGCAGGGCGTTAATATCCAGAGCCAACCCGGTCACTTTCTCCGCGATCTCGTCAGCGGCCTTGCGCGCCGTGTCGCGCTGGTCGCGCAGCATGTCCGCTTCCTCGTCGTGGACATTGCGATCTGTAAGCCTTTTGCCGCGCTCCGCATCAAAATCCGACGTGAGTGATTGGTTCCGCGCCCTCAACTCATTCAGTGTCTCAAAAGTCAGCGGAAACCACGTCTTAAGACTTGAGTCCTGCTGCCAGTCGGCGGGCAGCGCGTCGAGTTTTGACTGGAGCGCGTCACGGGCCTCGGCCACCTTCTTCCACTCGTCCTGAAATTGAGAGGATTGTAGTCGGATGTAAGCGTTCGCCTCCTCCAGCGCCTTGCGCGTCACGGCGAGTTGGTCATTGGCCATGTCCGTCTTGATGCGCTCTTGTATCAAATCTCCCTGCGCTTGCTTCATCACCATGATGGTGCGCCGGACTTCGCTCAAGACGGTCGCAGAGCCAGCGTTGATCGCGCCCCAGTTGAGGCAGCCTTTGATTTCGGCGAGTTCGGCTCTGAGGCGGCCGTTCTCCTGCTCGATTCCAGCAGCGGCAGATTGCGTCCTGATCTTCTCTTGCGCGAGTTCGGCCTTAACGGTGGCCACTTCCTCCGCTGTCAGGATCACCCAGTCCATCGGAGCGCCGTGCTGGTGCAGCCATAGGGCGCGCTTCAAGGCTTCCGCTGCGTCTGTTGCTGATGCTGTTATCATTTGTGGTTGAGGGCTGCGTTGCTCGTGGACGAATAGCGCGTCCAGCCGCCGTTCGTCGCGATGCGGATCGTCCCGGCGCAACCGGATGCCGCGATAGAGGTCATTCGCCGCGTCCTGCGGGTCTTCGCCGGATGCGAGCGCGTCGAGATAGTCTGAGTTCGGGCGGGTCATGTCAAATCGGCTCGCGCACGCCGCCCTCCTGCTGGAAGCCGCGCTCCGCGAGGCGGGTTTCGTCGAGCGTGGTCAGAACCGAGCGGCCAAGAGCGGTGATGCGGATTATCGGCCTGTTTTTATCCCAAACTTCAGCCAGGGATAGCCTTTCCAGTTTCACGGCTGCCGGGCAGTGCTCAGGAATGATTCTCCTCCCGCGCTCGATCTCGCGCAGGAGCCTCTCTTGGGCTGCGGTGAGTTTCGGGGTGGTCATTCGGCGTATTTACTTTTGCTGCCCGAGTCCACGTAGGCATCAATTGCCAGCGCCATCGCTTGTAGTACTTCGGCGTTTGCCGTTGGGTGCCTGCCAGCCACAGCGGACACAGTTGCCGAGATAGTGTTATTTGCCGGATCGTCGTACGCCTTGACGAGTTCGTAGGCTAGTTCGATTTCGGGAAGGTTCATCGCGCGCTCACCTCCAGATTGGCGAAATACCGCTCCGGCAGCACCCGCACGCTGGCCCGCGGGCACAGGCTTAGATGCGCGGCGTAGATGCTCGCGTCCTCGCGGCTGCGATGAGGTGTCCGGCACATCGGGCAGAAGTATTCGGTTTCGGGGTTTGGGTCGGGAGGGGTCATTTCAGCAGCGTCTCCAGTAGGATTGAGAAATCAACCTCAAGGCGTTTCGCGCCGCCCAGCTCGGGATATACGCGTGAGCCGTTCAGGCGCTCGCTAAGCCGCCCGATCTTGAACAGGTCTTCGGTTGATTCCGAAACCATGATGAACCGCCTGGTGTTATCGTGCGCAGAGATTTTCATGGCTTCAAAAGCTCCGCGAGTTCGCGTTGAAGGGTCATGTCAGTAGTTGCCATCGCACAGGATACGAACCGACTCGCGACAGTCGGATGGAAACTCGATCATGTCCTCGGGCTTGGCGTCGCCGGGAAGCGAGTGCTGCGACTTCAGCTTGTGGTTCAGGTCTTCGGCAGCTTCCTCGCGCGTTTCAGCGATCACTACGGCAGCCGTTCCGACTGGATAATGGCCAGAGAAGTTGTTACAGGTAAAGACTTTCATTTCGTCGTCCTCTTGGGTATACTGTCGGAGAGTTTGGTCAGGTGGATCATGGCTCAGCGGAGTGACACCATCTTTTCGAGAACCCGTTGTTGCTTTTTCCAGAGCTTGCGCTGCGCAGATTTGGCGGCGCGCGTCTTCGGAGCCTCGTACGGATGGACGGTGTTCGGGTTGATCGACTTCTTGAAGAAGCGGCTGACCATGCGACCGCGGGTCGGCTGCTTCGGAACTGGCACCGCCTTGCCATTCCCGTGCAGAAGGTCTTCGTCCTGATACTGCCTCGCCGCCTTCGCGGCCCCGCCCATGCTAGCGATTTCGCGACGGCGTTTCTTTGAAAGCTTCTTGGCGCGCGCCTTGCCTCCGGCTACGCTGATCTTGTTCTTGGACATGGCGACGACTTTACGCTCTGCTTGTCGGCAAGCAAGAATTATTTGAGCGATTGTCCGCAAACCCGCATGGTTGCTTGAAAGAATCGCACTTGCACACACCGCGCCAATCGCGCGCAGAACTGGCGGAAAATCGCGCTGGTTTGGCGCTTGCGCGGGCGCGGTTGATCCTGCATCGTGCTTCCGGCGGTTGAGTTCTGCGGGTCATGTGTCGGTTCGAGTCCGACGGCCAGCGCGTACCCGTCTGACAAGGCGGCGAAACTGGCGTAGCCCAATGGTAGAGGCGCCCGCAGAACTCAGCCGCCAGGAATGACTTGCGCGGGCGCGGCCAGGATGGCAAATTGGGTGCGTTGAACCGCCGTTTAAGTCCCTCGCATTGTTACGACGGTGCGCCCGGCGGTTCATATGCCGACTAGGGAGTTTAGAACTCCATCTTTCCAGAATGGGTTGATCCGGTTCAATTCCGGCGTAAAAGACCGCGGTGCGATTCCGCCGGTCGGCTCCACTTTCGCGTCGCTAGCTCAATCGGCAGAGCGCTGGTCTTCCAAACCGGCTGTTGCGAGTTCGATCCTCGCGCGACGCTCCCGCCAAAAATCGCTCGAAAAACTTCTTGCCAGTCCGGCGAAGGGCGTCTTTACTGAGCGTCAGTTCGCAGGTGTTGAAAGCCGTCGAATCACAATTTTAATGCCGGGGTGGAGCAGTCCGTTAGCTCGCCAGCCTCATAAGCTGGAGGTCGCTGGTTAAAATCCAGCCCCCGACACCAATTTCCCGTTCAGTTGGCGCAAACCGCGAGGAGCGCACCAATAAGGCTTTCAACCAACTGAACGGGCTTTCTTTTGCCCGAACGGTTCACAATTCGCCATGAGTCCGGCGGACGCCGCGCGTGTTGCTCGCGAGTGGGCGGCGGAATCCATTTCCATGTCGGTCGTGCAAGAGCGGCTCATTGAGCGTTGCCGCTTGCAACCAGCGCAACTAAGGGTCGCATGAGGAAGATCGTTTTCGCTGCCGTGATGGGTTACGCCTTCGCCAGATTCGTCCGTGCGCTTCGGCCATGATCCGCGGCTCGTCAAAGCCTCACGTCTCCATCCGCCCCGCCGCCGGGTAGCGGTCAATCGTCGGCATCTCCGTCGGCATCGCGCGCCGGATGAGCGGGGCCGCGTCGCGCAGCACGGGCGGGGCGTTGCGGAAGTGCGGGCCGACCTGGAAGCAAAGGGCCAGGTAGAGCGCGAGGATGGTCATTGACTTAAATAAGAAGATGTTGATCGACAGCGACTTGCACGGCGAGTCCGGTTTCCACTTAAATAAGCCGTCGCGCTCATGCGGCGAGCAGCGATTGAAGCTCCGCGACGGCATCGCGGCTGAGGAAGGGCAGGATGTTCATGCGCCGTAGCTCTTCAGCGTGTAAGTCCGACCATCGACAACCGCCGCAACTCCCGGTTCCCATTCATACCTTACGCTCGCATCATCGACGCCGCCATTGATCGGCGATGGATCGATGCCAAGCGCCTTGGCCACTGCGCGCGAAGCCTCGCCTACCTTGCGCGCCGGCCCTACGTCGCCCACTACAGCGTCGCATGACTTGCCGCGATAGAAGACCTTTGCCTTGCACCCGAGCACTTTGCCGGCCACGGCTTTGATGAGCGGCGGCGGCAGGACGATGAAATAGTCCACGTCGGAATTCAGTGCCCTGCCGTTGTAGTGCAGGGTCGTGTCCGGCTGGTAGTATGGATCACCGTAAGAATTTCCAATTCCGTCCACATCAACGTCCAGATCGGCCATCATGGAGCAAGTGCCATGTTCGGCCCGCTCGTAAGCCGTCGTCTTAAATCCCTCTGCGGTGAAAGTGCCGATTGGTTTTGGGTAGGTGCTCATAATGATCTAGTCGTGCAACGCGAGCCTCCGACGGGTGATCTGGTGGCGGTGAAGGTCATAGGGTTTCTTCCTGAATGGATTTTCGGGTGCGTTCTTCCTGCTTGATAAGCCATTCACGACACTGACCATAACGCGCAAACCAGTTTCCGCTTCCGAGACTCACGTTGACCGTGCCGCCATCCGATCCTTCCTCGTGCCTTGTCGTGAGGATTTGAACTGTGTCGAAATGCTCTCCGAGCGCGTCGATTGCCGATTGCACCCTTGCCATATCGTCTGGCTCGCTCATCCGTGCAGGGCGAGGAAGTTGATGACACCGAACACGACGGCGGCGAGAAGCAGGAGGGCGATGGTCATGGCCGCTTGGATCTGGCTACACCCAAAAACCGACCGTATTGATCCGTGTCCGATTCCCCGGTGGCGAAAGAGCGCAGGACGATGGGCGCGGTCATGGGAGCGGAATGTGGAAGAGATGCAGTCCGTAGAGCAGCAGGACCAGACCCAAAATGATACCGATGATCTTCATTACCGTCCCATCCTTGATGAAGAGGCTGGCCAGATACCAGACGATGTAGAGAACCAGCGCGACGATCAAGAGAGAAATTAGACTCGTCAGCATTTTTTCAAATAGGTAATTGCCGCATTTAACGTCTGAGGATTGTCCTTCGCATGGCCCAAAAGACAGTTGCAGTGCCCGCATAATATCCCGCGCACGATTCCGGTTTTGTGGCAATGGTCAATGTGCCTCATGTGGGTTTTAAGCTCATCGAAGTGAGTCTTGCAAATTGCGCATCTATATCCCTGCTGAATAAGCAGCTTTATTTCATCCTGTAATGAAAGCCCGTAAAGCGCCCTTAGGTTGTTCTCTCGTATTTTTTCAGGCGTCGGCTTTTTGTATGTTTGCCTTCTGCGCAAGGCAAGCTTCTCCCTGTTTTTGGCCCTGTATTCCTTCTCTTGGGCGAGAACTCGGTCTTTATTTTTTTCACGAAATCTACGCGCCGCTTCACGTTTTTGCTGCCTGCGCCTTTCGTCTCTGTCAGGCTGGGTGATGAGCGAAGAGATCATACGGCGAGTGTGTTCATGGGATTATTTCTGCGAAGTGTCCACGTCGAAGAGATGTTTCATCAGCCGATCGGCGATGCGATTGGCCGCGATGAGATTGATTTCAGGACCGCCTTGCATGCTGTCGTAAATCGGCATCGCGATGTTGCACTTCCACGAGCGGGCGAAATCAGGATCGTCGCGCATGGCCTTCGTGAGCGTCCGCACGGCCTTGCCAATGTGCCGGACGCGCCAGTTGCGATACCACAGGACGAGCCGCGCTCGCAACGGCACCCGATAATCATTCGGCTTCGTGTCGTTCAGCGTCAACTCGGCGGTGCTCATTGCCGCCACCATGCGTCATCCGGGCCGGTCTGGCAAAAGAAATTCGTTGACGGATTCGGGTGGATGCGCTTTGCTTGCGTCGTTGGCACTTCTGCCATGACTGCGATACTCAGTCCTACACGATTACAAATGTCTCTCCCGTGCCCTCGCGCCTCGCGCTTGGGAGTATCCACGGGAGAGACACCTTCGTTACAATGAAAGAACTTAAAACCACATGGACGGGCATCTGACCGCTCATTCTTCACAACGGGCAGCTCGCTGACCCGCTCAACAAATACGCGCGCATGCTCAAAGACGGGTGGTGTCCTAATTTCAATGTTCCACAAGCCCGGTCGGAGCGTGGAACGCGTGGAACATCTCCATTGCAAGGCTTGCGACTGGTCAGCCTGTGGGACATTATGGAGCAGCGATTCAGTTGTTGTGCCGCGATCATCAGTCAAAACCAAATCCTGCTCAGTTCTATTGTGAGCGCATTGAATGGCATGTCAGCGCGAGACGTGGTGTCTAAGGATTTTGTGGCTTCAACGAAGCCGTGGATAGAAAACCTGATTGGGCATCTCAACGAGCTGGATTTGACGATGGCTCGATCAAAGGCGGTCACGTTGACTCATTCTCTGCATGATTCGGCCAACGCGATAGAGGTATGGTCGAGAGCTAGAGATTTGATGGAAACCCTAAGAGAAGAGCTATACTCGATCCGATTCCTGCCAGTTCCACCAAGCCGAGACAAATATACACAACCCGATCCGTTTGGACCATTGGTCGCAGCCAAATTTCGGTCTGCTGAGTATGATATTGCTGAAGCGGGAATGTGTTTTGCATGCGGTCGCTGGACAGCGACGGTGATGCATTGCATGCGCGTATTAGAGTTTGGATTAGACGCGCTGGGAGATGCGCTAAAGGTGAAAAGAGGAAGCCGTGGATGGGGGCAGGACTTGAACAATTTCTCAACCAAGTGGGATCAAACGGTTAAATCATGGACAAAAGGAAAGCCTTCGCTTGCTTGGAGAAGGCAACTCTTCCCGAAACTATTTAACGAGTTCCGGCATTTTGAATTTGCCTGGAGAAACCACGCTGTTCACGCGCATGCGAGCTATGGAGAGATGGAAGCGGGCCGCGTTTTCGAGCACGTTCGGACGTTTATGGAATTGATCTCGGAAAGGTTGCGAGAGTCTAAGAAAAAGAGGCTAAAGACCTAAGCAGCAATCCGCGCGTCCATTCAGAAACGCCGATGCTCCCAGCAGCCTTCTCAATCGCCTTCAACTCGTCTGGCGTGACGCGAGCGCGAACCATGCACGTTCTCGCCTCACCTTTCGGCAGCTTCGGACGCCCTATCTTGGATTTTTCTTTCTGTGCCACGAAAATAATTGTTGCCTTACGATAATTCCGTGGCACAATTAGTCAAATCCTAAATCGTATGGCCAACAACCTCTCACCCGAAAAGCAGACGGCGGTCTTTGACGATATTAAGCGCGCTGTGGAGGCAACCGTGGAAGGCCCGGTCACGCACCGGGAAACCGTGGCCATTGTCGAGACGTTCCGAGGCCAGACCGTATGGGAAGGCATGGTTGAGGTTTTCGACGTGGCTACGCCACCACCCACTGTCGCCTACGGATGGGCCGTGGAGAGCGACGAAGGCCCGCAATACGTCACCGTGAGGGGCGAGCCGCCCGCCACGTCACCGCTGGCAGCCGTCCGCGTATGGCTCATCTCGCAGGCCCGGAAATGAGCTGCCTGCTATCCGATGAGGAGCGCTGGCTTGTGATTGGCGCATTGGATAGCTTGGGTGTGGCGCTAGCCGACCACGATCACACATGGACGACTGGCGAACGCGAAATCTACGACCAAGCGCGAGCGCTGCTCGTGGGAGCTACTTCTTCAGACGATTGTACGGAGACTGATTTGTCGGCTTCAGAGAAATGTTCTTCTCAGACGCCTTGTTCTGAACTGCCGCCGGAGTCCGACCTAATTTCAGGCCGATCACGGGCGTTGGAGTGTTCTGCTTCGCGAGTTCGCGCACTTGCTTTACTTCGGCTGGCGTCCAGGGCTTCCCGGTGTTTCGAGTGGATTTGCTCATTGGTGTGGTTTGGTTGGTTGCGCCACCGCCGGGCAAAAAAGTGCCGCTCAGTCTTGAAAGCCTTTAGGCAAGGTGCCGGTCCTCACGAACCAGCAAACTGAGCGGCAAGATGTTTGAAAATTGTCGTTCCACCTATCGGCTTTCAACCGACGGCACCGCCCATTTGCGATGACGTGTCCAAGTGAACACATTCAGAGAAACCAGTCAACCCCGCTGTGGAACAATTTCAAATTAGGACACTACCCGCCGCCGGGTCAGGCAGACAGCGCTATCCTGATGGCTCGTTGCAGCGCCTTCGGGCTTTCCACGGCTCAGTGAGGCATGAAATATTTCGCCGCCATTGAGCAGACGTTTTCCAAAATCTGAATGCTGTTGCTTGACCCGCGATCCATCGCGTTGAAAGCTGCGACTCCAATCAGGCGCACGAGATCAATCGGATTGAACATGGACGGCTTGAAAGAGACGTTATCCGCACCCGCCGCAAATGCTTTCTGCACGAGGCCGGGCACGTGCATCCCGGTAAAATAGACGATGATCGAGTCCGGGCACGCCTCGCGGATTGCGCGCGTCTCGGCAAAGCTATCATCAACTTCGCTCCCCGGCAGCCGCGCGTCCTGCCAAACGAGGCCGGGGCACTGAGGCAGCGTGGCGCGATACTCCTGCGCTTCGAGCAGAGTCGCGCAATGTTTGACGCTCGTGCAAACCTCCAAAAGCTTTTCAATGAGAAGCTTCGCGAGAATTTCGTCGTCTTCAATCAACAGGGCAGTCATGCGTCATGTCGCCTGCGTTCTTCATCATTGATCTCACGGATGCTCTGTCGAATAGGTTCCTTGATGTCGTCGGGCGCAAAGAAAAATGATGTCACAAGCGCACCTACGGTCTTGGTGAGTCGATCCACGCGGATGTTTTGATTTTCGATAATCTTCAGCAATCGCTCGCGCTCAGCGTTCCAGGTGGTTGTCGCTTCGCGATGCTGTTCCAGCATTTTCGCGAACATGAAGCAGATGCCGCCACAAAGCGCGGCAGAAATCGGGCCAGCAATGGACATCGGGACGGCATCCATCTCAATGCGGCTCCAGGATCGCCGCACCTTGCCTGGCCGCTTGTTGCAGCTCTGCAAATAACCTGCGGTGCGTGAAGTGAACCACGGCGAATAGCGCCGCCTTGGCCGCCTCAATGTCGCGCTGCTCTTCGATGGTGGGCTCGGGAGTCATATCAGAATCCGAAAGAACGCGCGCCGCCAGCCGTTGTCCAAGTGTTATCGGTGATGACGGCTCCCGCCTGCCAGGTCAGTTTGCCAAAATCAATCAGCACCGGCGTCGTCACGGTGATGGTGCCGCCCGGCGCGTTAATGTGGACGGGATTGAGAATGCCGCGGCTCGTCGTGTAGCCGGATGATTGAACGGTGCCAGTGCCGGTCAGCGCGATGACCGTAGTGCCCGAAATGTTCCCGGTCGAATTGCTCTGCGTGAGCCCAGCCGCACAGTTGAGGGTGCTGCCGTTGAGCACCGTGCTGAGCGTCGTCGCGCCGAGCGTCACCAGCGCGCCAGCATTCAGGTTCTCGCTGAGAGTGACGGTGATACTGCCGCTGAGCGTGACGAGGTTCCAGGTGATCGCGGAGCAGGCCAGCGTCGTGCTGGCCGTCGCCACATTGAGCGTGGAGCCCGTGGTGACGACCGAGCCGGAGAGCGTGGCTGTCAGCGTCCCGGTGTTGTAGTTGAAGACCGCGGCCGCAAACGTCACCGTGCTGCTCGCCGCGGTGATGGTCAGCGGCAGTCGGCACTGCCCGCTCGTCGTCGCGCCCGTGATCGTTCCGCCGCCCACGACGAGCACCGTCGAGCCCGTCACGATGGCGGTCGTCCCCACGAAAGTCACGCCGCCGTTGGCCGTGATCTGCGCGCCGTTGAGTGTCGTCGTCGAGACGCCGCTCCCCAGCGAGAGCAGACCCGTCACAATCCCGTTGTCAGCAATCGTGAACGTCACGGCACCGCTGAGCGTCATCGCGTTCGGCCACGTCCTGCCGTTCCAGGTGATCGTCCCGGCGGCGTTGCAGAGCATGGCGCCGCTGCCAGAGATGCCCATGCCGGCGGCGAACGTCAGACTGCCCGAGACGGTGATCTGATTGGTCATCGTGATCGTGCCGGCGTAATCGGTCACGCCCGCGCCGCGGAAGTCCAGCCCGTTGCAGACTCGGGCGCTGCCATCCACGGTGCAGTTGGGAGAGGCCGCGTTGAAGGTCGCCGGGTTGCCGTCGCTGGCCGTCGGGACTGCCGCCAAACTCCAATTCGTTGACACGCTCCAGTTACTATTCGTCACGCCGGTGAAGAAGTTAGCAGCCATCGGGAGCCTCCATACATTGCGGGCATGGTGCCAAGCGGCCTCGCGCAGCAACGGTCTCCTTTGCGTGACCGGCGTCCTCGAACAGCCACCCGCCGCCATCCAGTCCGCAGACGGTCACTCCCTTCCGCGATGCGGGTTTTTGTATGCACTTCACCCATTCATTTCTTGTGGTGGTCGGCGTGCTGGAAGCCATCTTACGTCGGGGTGGTTTCCAACTCGACGGCGATCCACGTCGCCGTCGCGATGGCCGAGATTACGCACATAATGAGGTCGCCTGCCGCGACGTTGACGGTCGTGAAGTCCGAGACGGTCGTGCTGCGGACGAAAGTGCCTGACGAGATGGCGACGCCATTTGTGTTGATGACGTTGGAGACGGTCGGGATGGCGGTGCCCGCGGCGATCTTCCAGAACTTCACCGTCGCTGTCCCCGCATCGACACCAATCGACCAACCCGTGATCGTGCCGGCGCGCTTCGCCCGTCGAACGACGTGAATGGTCTGCGTCGTCAGCGCCGTTCCGCCGCCGTCCACACCAAAGCCGTAGTTGTCAGGAGTTGGTGCTCCACTGACCCAATCCGCACCGTTGCTGGTCAGCCGATTTCCGCTCGTGCCCGGCGCCACGTCGGGAACGTTGTGGCTGTCGTTAATCGCCTTCGCTGTGACGAACTTTGCGTCATCCGTGCCGGTATCGACTTCTGAGCCGGATGCTTTTACAAGCTCAAGTCTCGCCGCCGGAATATCTCCGGTCATCGTTGCGGCGTCGAAGTCGATTGATCCAGGCATTGGTCACGACATCAAACGGTGGCGATGAGTCCGAGGGCTTCGATGCGCGAAATTAAAGCGTTGATCGCGGTACGGGCCTCTGCGTCAATCACCGCGCCGCCAGTGGCGTCCGCTACGCTCGCACCTTGGGCGATTGGGGTTGCGTTGTAGAAGGCAAGCTTCTGCCCTGTCGCGGTTCCGATCTTCGTTCCAGCGCCGGTGCCTACCGCCAAGTCGGTAGCATCAACAAATGTCAATCCCTTGACTCGGGCGCTACCTGCCGCAAGGAGAACGAGAGTGGAATCTGGAGTACCGTCTTCAATTATGAATGGGTTTGCGTTCCCGAATAGGTCCGTAAAATTTAGGTTGCCATCACCGGCAGTCTGAAACTGCCACGCTTTGTTTCCAACGCTTGACAGAATCCACCGCGCACCCAGTCCGTCATCACTGCAAGTAATCAATAACCCAGTTCCGCTAATTGATGTTTTTTGGTTTCGCTTGGTGGTGGCACTCGTATTATTGAAGCCGATGATCGCGGGGCGCTGCACGGTGTAGCTTTGCCCGCTTAGTGTTCCGATAAGGTTGTCCACATTCAGGGAGGTGTCGCTTGCCACAGAAACGACGTTGTAATTACCTCCGTTAATGACGAGTTTCGATCCAACTGGTGCGTCATTTATAAATGCCGTTCCCGTTCCGGTTACAGTCCATCCTGAAGTTGATACGGTTCCTGTGCCAGTAACCGCGACGGGCGAGAAGCCGGTAAGGTTTCGGGGTCCGTCGAGCGCGTCGATATGCAACAACGGAACGGTAAATTCACCCGACGCCGGGAATCCTGTTCCAAGACTCCAGAAAACAGTGTCTCCGTCGCCTACATCGTAAGTGAACGCGGTTGCACCATTGCGGCAGTTGAGCGTTTTAGCAGCACCCACAAACAACACATTAGTATAGGTCGCGTAGGTACTGGCGTAAGTTCCTTCTAGCGTGATGATCTTGTCAGCGCCTTTATCGGCAGTGTGGCCTGTCGCCGGATTCGTTGCCCAAAATACCCTGTTTTGGTAAATCGAAGTCGTGCCACTGTTTCCTATTCCAGAAACTCCTTCGATGGTGTCGAGATTGTTGCGAAGCACCGTCGCTGCATGTCCGTTGGCATGACGGTTTGTGAACAGCGCTACATTGTCCGCTCCAGTGCCGGTCGTGAAAGTGTGTAGCTGTGACTCTGTTGCGCTTCCGGCCGCAATGGTGCTTGTAAGAGCCAGCGTGGAACCGCTTCCCGCCGTGAACGTTATCGCCGCAGGCGTCGTCCCGCCGATGGGGCCGGGCGACGCGAAGCGCGCTGCGGTTACTGTCGGATTCGGATACGTGCCGCTGAGGTCGCCGCCGGCTGGGCCATTCGGCGGCGCGCTGGAGGTGCCGCCCGCTGCCAACGCAGCCGCACGGGCGATCTTCGCGAGAATGTCCTCGATGCCGTCTGTCTCGTCGGCCAGCACGCCCATCGAGTCGGCGATTTGCTGCAACAAGCCCTGGACGCCATCGCTGGCCCGTGCCGCATGGCCTGTTTCGTAGCTCATAATGGTATTGGGTTGCAGCCCCGGCGGGATTGCCGCCGGGGCTGGAATGAGCAGTGACGACTCAGGAGCAGAAGATCTGGTTCTGAGTCTGCGGGCAGCGCTTGTAGATCAGAACCGCGCCCTGATTGATGAGGTTCGGTGCAGCGGCATACGAGATGACACCGAAGTGGCGGGCCTTTTCGTGCAGCGGATCGTGTTCCGGCGGATCGCAGATGCGCTCGCCGCCAGCGATGAACGTCATCTCGCCCATGTAGTTCGTCGGATCGGGCTCTCCATCCAGCGTCTTCACGGGCCAGCTCGCCGGCAGCACCACTTCCGCATCGAACACGTCCGGGTTCGTGAAGATGATCGCTCCGAAATCCGCGTTCTTGTAGGCGTCCGTGAGCGGGTCATCATCCGTGGTCATCAGGCTGATGTCCTTGAACGGGGAAACGACCTGGTAGCCGTCATTGTAGTCCAACCGGATTTCAAGATCGGTCGGGACGTGTCGGACATTGCCGATCACGCGGCCCGCTCCCAGCGGAGAAAACAGCGAGGTGTTGCCTTCGCCGTCCTTGCCCATGCTGGCGAACTTCGCGTATTCCGCGATGGTCGAGTTGGCGCGCAGGATGTTGGCCGATGTGGTGATGTCGATTTCCGCCGGGAAAATCGGTCCGCCGTTGCCGAGATTGACATAGCCGTTGTCCACGCCGCCAGCGCCCACGTTGATGAGCTGCTGGGCGACAGACTGGAGGTTGTCGTAGCTGGCACCCTGATACGCCCGAGGGGTGGTCGCCTGTGCGTTGGGACCGTTGATCTTGGTGACGGTGCCGCCCACGTCCACAAACCACGGAACGAAGTTCAGGTAGTCGCGTCGGAGAGAGAACTCCCACACGCGAGCCATGTAGCCCTGCATCTGGTCGAAGTAGCCGTTAACGAATTTCTCCGCGGCATGCTGAAAAACGAGGTTCTTTTTGCAGACAACAGGGCCGCGGAAGGCGCGCTCCTTCGGGCCGTAGGTGCGCTCATAGTAGCCCACGCCGATGTCTTCCCAAGTGCGACCGCAGGCATTGAGTACGCCATTGGTCAGGCTGGAATTGACGTAGTTCGCCATCGAGTCTTGCGGCTCGGAGGTCTTGATCGTGAATGTTGAACGGAGGATGCCTTCGCCGGTCACGAACCGTTTGAAGGGGACCATGTTCCGCCAGTAGTTGCGCCGGCCCAAACGAGGGTTGGAGCGGATACCGTCGGCGAGAGATTCAGTTGCGACCCGGAAGGCCGTGAGTTCTGCGCATGCCATATAGGTAGAAAAGTTGGTAAGGTTGAGGACTTTAGAGGAAGACGCATGTCTTCCGTGGAACGAGGCGCGAGTTTGCGACCCTCGACACCATCCGATTGGATGGCCTCCATGCGTTTAACGCACACGCATGATCGGCGAATAGTTCAGTAACCCCTATGCTCGCCTGAATGTCAAACGCAAACTTGTTGCGATATCAAAATTCCTCGTTCTGTGCTGAACCCATCGCTGTTTTCCAGCGCTGGCCAGGCGTCAGCTTCGCCATTTCCTCCTGCTGGGTCGGCGGCTTTACCTTGCGCCCGGTCGTCGTCGGCTGCGCCCCTTCGTATTCGGCCAGTCGCGCATCGCGTTCCGCCAACGCCTGACTCTTCTCGACCAGCAATGCCGCCAGCCGGTCGTAGTCCGCCGCCTTGATGCTCGCGGTGATGATCTGTTCCGGCGTGGTGTCGTTGCCGAGCAGCGCCATCGCCGCGGCATTGTTCGCCACCCTCGCGGCGTTCCAATCCTTGCCATCCGGCAGGCTCTCGTCCGCGAAGCCAAGCGTCGGGACATTCGCCGCCAGTTCGCGGGCGATCTTGTCGAAAGTAGCCTTCTTCACGATCTCGGATTGCTCGACCTGCTGCTGCGCTTGGGCGGCGTGTTTCCGCTGCAATTCCTCAAAGGACGCCTGCGGGCTGGCCAGAATCGCTGCGCGCCGTTCGTCCAGCGCCTCGATGTCCGCCACGACCCGTAGGACTTTCGCCTTGGCCGTATCTCCTAGCGATTCCGTCACCGCCTCAATCGCCTCATCCCGGCGCCGCCCCTCTGGCAACGCAAGTGCTTCGGACAGCGCATTCTCATCACCACCGTAAGCCTTGAGCTTGGCTGCCGCGCCGGCCACGAGCTGCTTGCGACCTTCGATAAACTCGCGCCGATGGTCCGGGTCGAGTTCGATGTTCACCGCCACCATCGCGTCCTTGTATTCCGCCATTTTCGCCTCCATCTCCTTTAGTGTCGATTCGCGCTCCGCCAGTGTCTTGCGCGTGGTTTCGAGTTCGCCCGTGATCTTGGGGTCTGGCGTGGCCAGTTGCTTCTTCAGTTCATTCGCCAGTTTCCATCCATCCTCAGCTTTTTTGCGCAGGCCGGCGTAGTTCTTCTCCTTGGCGTCAGCAGGGAACTCCTTCAGCGGATCGTCCGCGCCGGGCTCCGGGGGCTTTTCCAGCGTCGGCGGCGTCTTGCCAGCGAGCAGCGCATCCAACGCGCTTTTCGGTTTGGGCTCGTCCTTCGGCGGCTCTTTCACTGGTGCCGCTTTCGTGGCTTCCGGCTCTTTGGCCGGCACTGCGGGCTTCTGTTCCTGTGTGGCAGGCGCGGCCTCGGCTTCCGCCCTTGCCATCGCGTCTTTGAAACTGATGCGGCCATGCGGGGCAGGCTCAGCGGCTTTGGTGACTTCGGTGCTGGCTTGGGCGGGAGGTTCTGCGGTGGCTGCGCTCATTTGGTGCGTTTGCGGGGTTTGGTTGATTTGCGGACAGGTTCCGAATCAGGAGGAGTAACGGGCGGTCGTTCGGGCTCGGTCGGAGCCCCGTAATCAGCGGCAGGAAGGTCAAAGCCTTCGCCTTGCACTTCCACAGCCAGACCGAGCAGGATGGACTCGGTTTTCAAGTGACCTTGAAAGCTGGCGAGATGCACCCGGCCATGCACTTCGATTTCCGCCGCGGTCAGGTTCTCGATTTCGCGCAGCCGTTCCGCACCGGCCAGTCGGAGTGCATCGAAGAAGCACGGCTCGGCGACGATCTTCGACCATATCGCTCCATGCGCCTGCTGAAACTGCTCTCTGGTCATGTTTTGGATGCCTGCTTCGCGTGCTGGAGCCGGATGTCAGAAGCGGTTTTTGCGTCCTCAAGCCGCTGCTGGAAACGCTGATTTTCCCATTTCAGCGCGGCGTCGGCTTGGGCCTTGGAGCGTTTGAGTTGCGCATCCGACACGGCTTTCCGCTGCTTGAGCTGAGCGTCCTGATCCACTTTCGCGAGTCCGATCTGACCTTGCTCGGAAAGCTGCTGTTCGGGCGATGGCTGCGTGCTGTCGTTCATCGCTTCCACCTGCTGACTCAACTGGTTGGTGACGTTGGCCAGTTGCCCGAGTTCCTTCTTCAGGGCGTCCGCCTCTTTCTTGAGCGTCGGGTTCTGCACGAGCCGCTCCAAATGCGAGGTAATGTGCTGGCCAAAGCCCATCAGGGCGGCGAGCGCCGCCTCCGGTTCCATCTGCTCCTCCTGCAACGCCTGGTAAATCCCAGCGGCGGCGGCGAGATGACCCTGCGCGTGGCGGACGTGGTTGTTGCGATCGGTGACGGTGGCCGGCTGGCCCTGCGCCATGTCGTTGTTTTCCAGCGTGATAATCGAGTCGTCCCCGTCGGCGGTGTCATTGTCCTCCAGCGACGGTGCGTAGCGATCCACCTTCGCGCCGGACATGACCGCCGAGGTCAGGTCGCGCAGAATGTTGATCTTGCGGTCGTCGGTGGTGAATGGCATCACGGCCTCCATCATAATCTGCAACCCGCGGATACGGGCGGCAGCGGAGCCGGCGCCAGTGCTCAGACACTCGATGATTTCCTCGACGTGATCGAAGGCGGCCTTGGGCACGCCGTCCCGCTCACAGCGCCGCATGAACTCGCGCGCCATTTTGTTCTGCGGAGCATCGCCGCTGCGTTTGGATGCCCGCACCACCATGCCGAACATTTTCTCGTAAAACAGACACAGGTGGCTGCCATAGAGCCCATGCGTCCCCTTGGTGATCTGCGCCGCATCCTGCGAACGCATGGCAAAGCTCGTCGCGGTTTCCCGATCCTTCGCTTCCGGCGTGCCACTGATGTAGCTGTTGTTGTTGCTGCTCAGCGTCGATTGCAGTTCGCGAGTCAGCGCGATTGGTCCCTGGCTCAAATCCGGGAAGCGGAAGCCAGACGCAATCTCGACGTTCTGTGGAAGAATGCTCATCATTCCCATCTTGGTCAGCTTGAGCTTGGATGGGTCGATGCTGCCGGTTTGCTTGAGCGGGATGGTGTTGCCGAGCAAGACCTGCGCGGCCATCGAGTTCTTAATCTGGTTGTCCAGTTCAAAGAAATCCTTGCAGCGCTGCCCAAGCCCGCGGATCGAGTGCAGGTCGCCGTTGCCGATGTCGTAGGGGAACAGCGCCAGCGGCCACCCATCGAAAAGATTCCGCTTTTTGAACAAGTAATCCTTGGTGTCCGCGCCTTCGGCCAGCCCGTAGAGGCTGATCTTGCGCGTATCGAGTTCCTTGACGAAAAGCCAGTTCAGCGTGGCCGTGCTCGTGCGCGACATGCTGCCGGCGCGGTCTCCGCGTTTCTCGGCGCGTTTCCACGCCTCCATATCGAAGCCGCGATTTTGCGTGCGCGAGTTTCCAGCCATCGTCTTCCAGACGGCATCCGGGTTCCAGCCGAGATTCTCCGCCGCGCCTTCGTTGCGGATGAACCCGTAGAGTTGGTGCAATGGCACCGGATCGCGCAGCATGAACGATTCACCTTCGTTCTCGAAATCGGTTGAAGTGCCTTCTGGGAAGAGCAGTTGCCCGCCTTGTGGCGTGCGTGGAATCCAGTTGGCCGTGTTCATCTGCGGCCAGACGTGCGCGCCCAGCCCATGCACCAGCATTTCCCGCTGGTGGAGCGGCACATGATAATTGAACCCCAGCCGCCATTTGCCCAGCATCAGCCAGGTAAAATGTTTGGCGATGGTTTCCTCCCATCGCGTCCTCTGGCTGCCGGTGCCGTAATCCAGCCGCACCTCGATGCAGGGGTCAACCTCCGTGACCAGATCGTAGAATGCCGTGCGCGGCGTGTCGATGTAGCCCTCCAGACCGCGGTAATTCACATTAGCATACCATGAAAGGCGCTTTTCCTTGAGAGCAGCTTCAGGGATCGGGCGAGCGCCGTTCAAAACATTCTCGATTCTGGCGCGCCAATTGGCCCGTGTCCTGTCCGACGAAACCATTGCGGCACAGTAGCCGCGCGCCTCATCGACGGTGCTGAATCGCTCGCTGGCCAGCTTCGGGGTGCCGGATTTGGAGTATTCGACGGAGAGAGGGAGGTCGCCGATCATGTGGAGTAATCAGCGCTGAAACAGCGATCCAAAATTATCGCCACTGAGGAGAGAGCAAGCGCGGAACACACCGCCATCAATAGGGAATCCTTGGCCGCTGTCCAATAGTAAATGAGTTGCAACAAGGCCCCGGCCCAAACGCTCACACAATAGGCGCACCCCAGCCACTTCACGCGCGCCCGAGCCCGCTTAAACGCATCGAGCGGCCCGGCGTCGCGGGCGACCAGCACCGTCAGGCGATAGCAGGCCAGTGCCAGAAGGAAAAAATGGAAGACGCTCATTTCGTGCAGCATCGTTTCGCCGTCGGCGGAAGCCCCTGAGTGAACCGATTGATGAGCGGCAGCCGCGTCTCGCTCTCGTAACACGGGATGAAAAGATTGTCGCACTGGTAGTCGATCACTTCCTGCTCGCTTGGCGCGGGATGCCCGTTGGATTCGTAGTGCTCGCGCACCTTTCCATACAGGAGTGAGTAGTTCCGCGTATAGACGGTGAAGCCGTTCAGGCCGGGATATTGCCAGCCTTCAGTGGGGACCGTACTGGAATCTCGAATGGTTTTGATGGCGTGAAACAAACAACTTTCCGAATGACAATGCAAGGGGTTTGCAATGACGGAAAGACAAGCTGCCGGAAGAGTGGATCAAGCAACTTGCCGAGCCTTTGCTGTCGATGTTTTAGACTTTCCGCGTGCTGCGCGAGCGTGTGCCATTCGCGCACGCATAGCTTCCTTCTTCGCGTCCACAGCGGTCACGACGACAGGTGCCTTGCCGATCCTCACCATACGGCTTAGGATACTTTCGATAGGAGCGTCCAGCCATCCCGAGCGGATGTCGTTGATTCCAAGCGTGACAAGAACGCGGTCTCCGCGGCGAATCATACCTACGGGGAACACACATGCGGGTTTTCTCGGCCCCCAATGCGATGCCGTTGAGCCACTAAGGAGCGGCTCTGGTGTAATCCAGAGAGGTTGAAATGGGGCCTCGGCGTTAAACAATATCGCGCCCGCGTGATAACGCTTCCAACGCGAGAACCAATCTGTGGAACTGTGCATCACGGTCAGCAGTCCGCCGTCCACCTCAACCGGAGGCGTGCCGCCACGAATCGTCCCGTAGTGCCACGTCAGCGGTGCTCCGACATGAACCATGCGCCGGTCGATCCAATGGTTGTCGAAGGTTGCCACTGTCCAAGGCTCGCTCTTGTAGAGCAGATGCAGCTTCCCATTACGATGCCACCAAACCCAATTCTTTTGATACGCCTCGCGCGGCACCACCTTTAGCTCCGTTCCGTTCGTGTCGAAGGGCGGGTAGTGAAGCACCTTGCAATTCCATTCCTTGTCGAAGAAGCCCAAGACTTGTATGGCTCCGCTCCAAGCCGGGTCGGCTCCTTCGCCGTACCAAGCGAACGTCGCGGCTGACACTGCCACTTGATCCATGTGCGGGATATAGACGGCGCGCGCGTCCTCGAATTGTTGACCGCCCTGCGCGCCCGGCCATTCCAGCACCTTGCCATGCAGCGGCACCGTGCCGGTTTCGTCCAGCTTGAGCGCCAGCACGCCGTTCATGCCGAAGCCGTTCATCACACCCATGTCGGCGCGGCGCACGAGCAGCCACAGGCCGTCAGGGCGCTCGACGAGGCCGGGATTGAAATAGTCCCAGCCCGGTTGCTCTGCTTTTCCGAAGTCGTAGATGCCGAATCGCCAGCCGAGGGCTTCCGCCTGCTCGGCGATGGATGGGACGGTTTCGATTGGGATGGTCTCGTTCATTATTACTTCGGAACGCGCCGCTCCATTTTATCCGCAAGATTCCTTAGCTGGGTCACGATTACCGGAACGCATTCCACCATGTAATCCTGGTCTTTATCACCTATTGATTCCGACAACAGTGTTTTCCACGGAACTGTCCAGCTCACTCCTGTTGCAAATGAGTGTGCGTAGAGACCGTAGATGTTAAATCGAAACGAAGTATCTTCATTAGCCAGCGCTCTTAAGACTCTGGCTACAGATCGTTTTACGACGTTTTCCAGTAATTTACTGTCCTGCTCTGAGATTTCATCCAGGATAAGCCCAGGTTCTTCAAGTTGTGCTTTCATATAAACGGATCGTTAGACATCATTTTTTCCTGCATACAAGGTAGCGATTGTTCTGCGTACCGCTTTCCCGGTGCTCTGATCCGACACGAACCACATCCACCATTTCCTTCGCCCGTTCGTAGGCGCGTTTGGTGCTAGGCCAGTCGAGATCGTCGAGGAAACAGTAAGCCCCTGCCTTCAACTTCGGAATCCATGTTTCCACGTCCCTCATGCTGGCGACTTCGCTATGGTTTGCGTCGATGAATAGCATGTCTATCTCCCCGAACATCGGAGCCGCATACTGGCTGGCAGCGCGCACCGCCACGCACCACGGTTCAAGACGGTGATCCCAAATCGCTTTCATTGCGGCCCGGTGAATTGATTCGATGTCGATGTTGTTCTGCCACCATTTGCGATTCGTTTCATCCTTCTCGCCGTCCAGCGCATCCTCGACGCGCCACGGGTCGATTCCGACGACTACGCCGCCGTGGTTGAGTTCCCGCAATGCAAACGCCTGACTAATCAGTGAGCGCCCGCCAAAGACACCAAGCTCCACACACAGCTTTGGGCGTGTCTCAAAGATCGCGTCGGCCATCTCGCACCCGCGCTCTGGCAATAGCCAGCCGTGGAGCGTGGGAACGTAATGGTTGATCGCGTCCTGAATGTGCTGCGGGGTGTTCGGATACATCACGCAGCCTCCTCTTGGTTGGCAGCGCGATTTTTTCGCTGCCACTCCATTTTATACGCATGGCGTTCCGCTTTGGTTTTCATGTCAGCTCACGCAAGAGTTTTCCGGTGAAGAACTCGTGTTGCGGATTCTGAGCTATCGGGAACGCGCCTCCAGCTAACACGCGCTCGCGCAGTTCTCGTATTCCACCCGGCCCGAATCCGTTATCGAAGGTCCTGCTCTGCAATGCGATGTTAAGCAGAGCGTGACTTTTATCCAATGGGCTAACACCGAAATCACTGCGCCTCATTGGCGGTTCTTCAAAATGCGCTTCTTCCGATTCCAGCGTGAAAAGACGCTTGTCGTAGCGGAGTTTATACCCGGCATTTTCGAGCACGATTCCAGTGCAGTAATCTTCACTTCCAATAGAATCGCACGCCTCCCACCATCCATCCACGGCCAGCAACGCCTCCACTGGCGCAACCAAACTGCAACCGTAAAGCCAGCCGCCATTGCATGGCCCTGCTTCCTCCTTCGCAATCTGCATCCGGTTGTCGATGCCGCTGGCGGGTTGCTCGTAGCTGACTGCCGAGCCATTCTCGACTACGAGATTGCGCACCTTCTGGTAAAGCCCGCAGGTGATCGTGTCGTCGAGCCGCGCGGCTTCCTTCGCCGCCTGCCACCATTGCGGGCCAAGCACCGTCAGATCGTCCACGTAGGCAATGTGGGTTGTGGCGCACAGGCAGAGAGCGGTGTTGCGGTAGCTAGCGGCGGAAAACCAATCCTGACTAGTCAGTCGGTGCTCCCCGCTCCACACGCTCGGCTTGGGTGGTTGGACACCAACTAGGAAAGTGCCATCGAACAAGTATTGAAATTGATCCAGTGCTTTAGCATGCCGGTCTATCTTGATGATGCGCAGGCAGCCTTGGACAACCTGCCGCGCCAGCGACGGAAGAAACCACTCCTCGAAACGGGAGTTCTTCCGGCTCGTGATGTAGGCCAAGGTCAGGCTCATGTAATCCCGCCTTGAATCCGCGCTTCCTCCCAACACGCGGCGATTTGCTCCGCTTCCGTCATTTCTTCACCCCCGGAAGCGTCGCCGCGCTGTTCCCCGGCAGGAGAAGGCGATTCCTCGCCCGCAGACACGGCGACGGTTGCGGGAGTGAGTTGGTTTTCCTGCCGGGAAGATTCCATTGGTGACATTTACACACTGCCGCGATAGGATGGCAAGCAACAAATGCCCGCAAGGACTCAAACCCAGCGCATCGACGGCTGCATTTTCCCGCACGATATGAACGCGCTGGAAATCCAACTCTGGCTGTTCCGCTACGCCCCACAACTTCAACTCGACCCATTCTGGCGTCCTAACGGCAAACGCTCGGAAAGCGCCTACTGCGGCGCTGGGCGATTCTCCCACTGCAAGGCGGTGATCGACGCGCTCATGCCCTCTTTCGAGTGGCACGAGTGGAGCGAGCAGCAGGTGCGGGCGCTGTGCGAAGATAGCCAGACCGCGATGTGCGGCGGAGGCGGTAGCGGAAAATCAACATCCACTGCGGCTTACGCTCTCGTCTTCGCGTCGAGCGGGCTCAACTTCAAAAGCGAGTCGGAAGGCGGCGATACCGCCGTGCTCATCGCCTCCACGACTATTGAGGCCGCCATCCGGCGCATCTGGAAGGGTGTGGCGCAGTTCTACGGCGACATGATGCGCGCGACGGGCGGCGGCGTTGGCCGGCAGACGCTCTTTGGTAAGCCGCGCCCACAGATTCGCGCCGCGCCAAAAGACCTGATGCACGGCATTTTTGTCTTCCCGGTGGCGTCAGGCGACATCCAGAAGGCGATCAATGAGATCAAGGGATTCCACCCAAAGCGCCTGCTGCTCATCGGTGACGAGGCCGATTCAGTTTCGCAAGCCGTGGTGGAAGTGCAGGACAATTTACGGGTCGGCACCGAGGAATTTCAGACCGTGTGGCTCGGCAATCTGCCCTCCATGTTCAATCCGCTCGGCAAGATCATGGAGCCGGAGCCCAACACCCCAGTCAGCGAAGCCTGCGGAGTGGAATGGACGAGCACCACCGGAGTCCACTGCTTGCGCTTCGATGGCGAGCTTTCGCCGAACATTACCGGCGAAGAGAAGTGGAGTGGACTACCCAGGCGGCGTGACATTGAGGCAACTCTGGCCCGAAATCACGGCGTCAAAGGCCAGCAATACTACATCATGGTCAAGGGGCTGCCGCCGCCCGATGGCGTCGATGACACGGTGTTGAGCGAGTCCACTCTCAACCGTTTCCATGTCCGTGATGCCGTGGTGTGGCAGGGCCAATACGCCGATTCCGCCGCTCTCGACCCCGGATTTGGCGGCGATCCATGCTGCTTGAAGCTTTTTCGGCGGGGCAACGACACCACCGGCAAGTTCCGGTGCGTCTTGCTCGAAACCATCTTTATCCCGGTAAGCGCCACCGACGCCACGACACCGGCTGAATATCAGATCGCCCGACGGGTGATGGAAATTTGCACCTCGCGCAACATCAAGCCCGAAGAGTTCATCCTAGACTCCACCGGCATCGGGCGCGGCACCGCCGCCGTCCTCCAGCGCGAATGGAGCCCCAATATCCTCGTCTGCAACTTCGGCGGCGCGGCCAGCGACCGCCCGGTGAGCAACGAAGACCCGCGCCCTTCCTCCGAGGTCTATGATCGGCAGGTGACGGAACTCTGGTTCTCCATCCGCGAGTTCATCCACGCCGATCTTCTCCGCGGTCTCGATCTAGATACCTGCCGACAGCTCACCCAGCGCCGGTTCGAGGTCAAAAACCGGAAGTTCAGCGTGGAAAAGAAGGACGAGATGAAAGCCCGTGGCATCCCCAGCCCGAACGATGCCGACGCGCTGGCCTGCTATGTGCGATTGCTCCGAGACAAGGGCATCAACGGCAACCCGTCAGGCCCAGCCACTGATGCCGCCCAAGCCGATTGGGAAAAAACTGCCGACGAATGGGACATCGAAGGCGCGCAGGCGGCGTATGCGGACGAATCCTATTGAGTTTCCGCCGAGACGCGGCATCCTCTCATCCATGATCAAGCAAGACCTCCTCGACCTGTGCCATCCGATGATCGAAACCCTCTGGGCGCGCATCGAAGCGAACCAGCAGAAGGAGATCGAGTCCGCCGTTCAAGAGCGCACGCGCAACCATGCTGCCGAGCTGGCCAGCATGAAGGACAAGGTGGACAAGACCCGCGCGGACAACGACAAACTGCGGGCGGAGAAGGAGGCGCTGCAAGCGAGGGGCAACGAGGAGCGGCAGGCGGCGGTTGATCGGATTGCTGAGATGAAGAAGCAGGTTGCCGCTGCCGATGAGGAGAAGGCGAAGCTTCAGAAGGCGCTCGACGAGCAGGCGGCGAAGTCTGCTGAAGTCGCCATCCCTCAAGGCGAGTAGTTCCAGTACTCCTCAATCGAAATGTCGCATGCGCCGACGCTGTAGGTGCCGGTGCCATTGTAGTAGAGCGTCACATCCCGTCCATCGAAGGTCGCGGTGATGGAGCCGTTGCCCGTGGCGAAGCCGGTGTCGCTCGTATTGAAATACACCTCGTTTCCGCTCCCGTCGTTGAGAAATCCCGCAATGGAAATGGCGGGGTAAAAATCGTCTCCGTCGCGCATGTATAGGCCGGACGCGAAAACATCCAGGCTGAAAGTCCCGTTGCCTCCACCGGAAAGGCCGAGTGTAAATCCCGCGTCCGCTGGCAACCCATCACACAAATCCAATTCATCGGTGGGGCGATCCACGGGTGTCATCACACCTCCGACAACGCTCATCGCGCCCGCTGAGATGCTGACGCTGGCGGAGTAGTTTTTGACCTGCCAGTAGTAGGGCTCGTTGAACGGCACGACGACGTTGTAGGGCGGCACGCCGATGGTGCCGGAAGTGGTTGGAGCGAGCGGATAGCCGCAGCCGAAAACTCCAAACTCAGGAAAGTCCGTCCTGACCGTTCCGCCAAAAGCAAAGCTGCTCATACGTCGGAAACGTAGGTTGCCCGGATATCGTAATACTTCTTAACGCCATCAACCACGATCACGACGCGGAGGGTATCGCCGCTGGCGTCATTCGCGCCCGGTTGCGCCGGGATTTGAGCGCCTTGCTGGGCCAGCGTGAGCGGCTTGGGATCAAACGCCTCCGTGCTGATCCGCTGCATCTCGACGGGCTTGGGTGGCGCTGGAGGAGCTGGCGGACGCAGGTCGCGCTGCTTCTGAAAGTCCTCCATCGCCTTCTGCGCCTGCCGGGCGACTTCGCGATTCACGCCCTGCTTGTCCATGATCTTCCGCGTGTCGCGGATTTGCTGCGCGTGCGCGGTCTGTTTGATCGAGTCGTCGAGCGGGGCGTCGTTCATGCGGCGAAGGAAGCGGCGTTGACCACATCGGCCACGTAAAGCTGATTTCCAAAGAGCAGCGGGCCGGGCTCCAACTCCCACGCGATCAAGCCGGAAGTCGGGATGCCGGTCGGCGTGGTGGCACTGAGCGAGGTGGGCGAGACACTGGCCTCGACCGTGGCGTTGGCGGTCTTGGTGTTTGTGATGGCCGCCACCTCGTTGCTGCCCGTGATGGCATTGGTTGAGGCGTCCGCGAATGCCTCGATCTCCACGTCGCTCGTCGCGCCGGTGATGGTGATGCCGGCGCACAGCACAGGCGGAGTCTGCTCGATGGCAACCGAAACTCCCGTCGAGACGGATTTGCCGTTGCCCCACTCAAACGAACGGTGACCGCTGGTCTCGCTGCCGCCCGCGCTGGTCTGTGATGAAGCGCGAGCGGCGATGCTTGCCTGCCCGCCAAAAAGCGTGAACCGGAAAATCTTCGGATGAAACTGCGGTCGGTCGGACACCGCCGCGCCCATGATCGTCGCCAGCGCCGCCAGGACCGTCGCCCGGCTGGAATTCTTCGGCACCCAGAACTTGACCTCCGTGGCCGGCACACCCTCAAATTCATTCGGGGTGATCTCGGGATGAATCGATGGCAGAATCGAGGCGCTGGATTGCGAGCTGGCGCTTGGCGAACACGACACGGAACCCGAGCCAAAATACTCCGCTCCCTGCTGGGAAGCGGGATGATCGTCCGTCGAATCCCCGCTGCTGGGGTTGTAAGTGACCGTGACGGCGGTCAGCGTGGGGTAAAAGTTGATCCGGGCAATGGTCTTGTGCGAGATGATCGGCGACGCCGCCAGTTGCGCCGTGATGTTCGCGATGTCCCAAATGGTGTCGTCGTTCCGCGTCCAGTCGTCGATCTCGCTATCGATGCGGTTGACCCCGTAGTTGGTCGCCATCGCGTTCTTCTGCTTGACGAACTGAAGCGGCACATCCAACGAGCGGTCGTAGTTTTGCCCGTAGCGCGGGGTGAACTCCTCCACCTCCACCTTCTCCGACATGGAGGTGCCGTCGCCCTTCGGCTGGATGTTCTCGCTGAGAACGAGGTAGCTGCTGGAGGCGGTCTCGCCATCCGGGAGGAGCTGGCGTGCGATCGTCGCGGGGCCGTCGTCGGTGCGGCGAGCGCCAAGGAATTCCAATCCCGGCACCGCCCACGTTTCCGTGACCTTGCGAAGCTGGACTTTGGAGAAGCGTTCGTAGGTGATCTTGGTTGCGATCCCGCCCGAAATGACCGGCTTGGTGACAGTCGGGTTGGTGTCCTGCACGAGCATCGTCTTGACCTTCACCGGGCCGCGGTCGTCCTCGTACGGGTCTGCCTCCTGCTCCGGTCCCGTGACGGGCCACACCGTCACGATCTTCTTCATCAAGAACTCGTTGTAGGGCTCGTAACGAATATCGACGACCTGCGAGCCGACGACATCCAGCGAGCCTTCCTGAAGAACATCCATTGTCAGCGACAGCGCCGCTCCGACCAATCCTCCTCCGACGACTGGCTCCCTGGAGATGTCAGTAGGTCGGACGGTGTAATTCCCGGCGACGGTCGGCACTGCGGTAACGCTGGTAATTTCACCCAGTGCCACGAAAACATTGGTTTCAAACCGAGTTCCGGTTCCGGTGGTGCCTGTTACCGCCTGCGTGCCGTTTGCGCCGCCACTACCATCCGCTCCTGAGATATGCGCGACACTCGTCACCTTGAACGTCGCCCGCGTCAACTGGCTCCAGCTATGGACCGGCCCGCGCTCGTCCTCCAGCATCGGGCCGGGAACGACCGGGAAGAGCGGGTTGTCGGCGTCCGCACCGCTGCCGGTGCCCCACCGCCGTTCAATCTTCAACGCGACTACCGACGATCCCTCGCGCGCCTGATAGGTGATGTCTCCCGTGGCGGTTTGTTCTGAGCGCTGCCCGCTGTAGGCAACCGCTTGCGTGTAAATCTGGATGCGCCCGAGCAGCGGGTCTTTGTCGCTCGCCGGAATGAGCGGACCAGGCAGCGTCTCATACACTCGCCGCACGAGCACAAATTCCTTCGACAGATTGCTGTCCGCCGGCAATTCCTGCTTGTTCTGCGCCACCAGGACCGCAGTGGCCGGCTGAATCACCGCCGTCGCCGTCGCTCCGGTGCCGTCGCCTGTGATGGTGATGGCCGCGCCGCTTGTGATGGCGCTACCCTCTTTGGTCACAATCCACGCGATGATCGCCCCGCCCGAACAGACAGCCGCCAACGTTGCCGTTCCGACCGCGCCGGTGGCGTACGTGTAGCCGGTGCCGGGTGCGGTGATGGTCGCGCCGATGAGCGCCGTCAGGGCGGTGAGCGTGGCAATCGTCTGGCCCGCCTCCCATGCGTCGCGCCGGATGAAATAGTCGCGCGCAAAGATCGGATGCGCGGTGCTCTCGCCGGAATAGGTGATGCCGGCGTTGGTGCTGCTCTGGGCCAGCCAATCGCTGCTGAATATCCAGATGACGAAACGCTCGCCGGGCATCCCTCCAACATCGGACGAGCGCAGCGGAACGATTTCCTCGCAGAACCACAGGCCGGCTGGATGCAAAGCGCCAATCGCTACGCTCTCTTGGTTCGACACCTTGAGGTCGGAAAATTTCGTTCCTCGCTTCAGCGGTGAGTTTTGCTGAAACAGCGGCGACTCGCGCGACACTAAAAGCCAATACAGACCGTCCGTGTGGTTCGCAGACTTCAGCTCCCTGATCGGGCGTTCCGTTGGCGGTGAGATGGGAGATGCCACAGGCTCAGGACTGAAACGTCTTCCAGGTGTAAATGCAAGCCGATTGCGTTTGAGGTGTGGCGGTCATTTGATCCGGTCGAAGCGCTCCATTGCCTTCTTTCGATTATACGTGTTCACGCTCTCCCCGAACATCGCCAATGCACTGAGCGCCGCCGCCTTTGGCATTCCTTGAGCGCGCATCGCATCGTAGATGTCGCCGTAGGTCATCGGAGTTCCGATGCTGATGAGTTGTCCACTGATGGTCACTGGCTGGCCTTTGAAATCCTCTCCGGTGAGAAAGCGGTCATAAAGCGCGCCCGGAAGCGGAGCCAATTTGCTCCGCAAGAATTGCTTGGAAACATCGCTGAGGTCGCCTTTGCCAAACGGAACCTTTCCGGTTTTTTCAGTGCGCAGCAAAGGCCGAATTATCATCTTCCCGGATTTGTCCTTCTCCTTCGTTTCGCCAGTTCGCAGCCGTGCCATGAAGACCGTCGCCTGAATAATTCCAGCCATCGGGTCGATATACGTCACAGCCCCATTGGCGCCCTTGACCGGAATCTTTCCGAAATTTCCTGAACGCGGATCACGCTCAATTTTGTCGTCGCCCATCAGCGAGTAGAGCGAATACATGGCGGCGAACCCGATGAGCATCCGGGCATGCTCCTCCGCCACCACCCGGCGCGCGGCAGACAGTTCCCGATTGCCGAGTTTGAACCCCGTGGCAGCATCGCCTGCGGACTTCAGCGTTTGATAGACGAGCTGGAATCGGCTGACGGTAAACTTCGGCGCGAAAAATGTCACGTTGAGCAACTCTGCCGCCTTGGTGCCCTTCACTCCTAGATTTCCAGCGCCGGTCTGGACGTTGATCGCATCGGCAATCACTTTGGCTTGCTCGGGTGTCATCTCGCCTTCCCGCTGGACAAGCTTTGATGCCATCACGTCAAACAAGTCCATGCGCAGCTTATCGAAAAACACCGTGTAGGCACGACCGCTCCCGGCAATGAAGGGAATTTTGTTCGCCCACCGACTGCGGTAATTTCCCTCCAGTTGCGCCTTGGTAAATTGGTTCGGATCGTTGATCTCCAAGCCGGCCTTCTTCGCCACCTCGAAATTCGGATTCTCCCGGATGCGCTCCATTTCGGCGAACTCGTTTCGCTCCGAACGGAAGGCTCGGAACATCGCTGGAAGCGCTCCTTTGGCGACGAGGATCGGTCGTCCAATGGCCGCTTTGCCTTGTCGCAAAACACCGGAGAACTCACCGCCCGTCATAATGGCTCGCAGCGTGTGATACGATTCCGCGAGTGCGTCGAGTGCGATTCGAGGTTTTGAGCGGCCTAGTCGTTCCAGTTTCAGAACTTCCTCGTGAACCGAAGCCTTCAGTTGTGCGTTGACATGCTGATAGTGGCGAAGCTCGGCGTCCGGCGCCGGCTTCGCCTTCGGCACTGGTTTGTCGAAATTGTTGTTCGCCAGCCGGTCGAGAAGGTCCGCGTTTCGATTCATCAGGCGTGTCTTGGCCGATTGAAGCGCAATCTCTTCCGGCGTTTTCTGCGGCTCCAAAGCGCGACGGAGTTCGTCACGATATTTGCGCAGCCCGTCGCGCTTTTCCTTCAGCGCCGCGAGGGCTGGAGGATCGGTTTTGGCTTTCGCTTTGGCGGCAGCCTTCACGCCTTCCGCGATTTCCTTTTCAAGCGCTGCAATCGCAGTCTCCGCGCGCTGGGTATCGGCTTTCAGCTTTGCAGCTTGCGCCTCTGGCGTCTGCGCTTTCGCCTCCCGGTAAAACTCCGCAACGGCATCGCGTTCGGCGCGGACGCGCGCAAGTTCCGCATCGTCCAACGGCACATTCTTCCCGGCCTTTTCCGAGAAATCACCATCGCGCAGCCGACGGTCGTATTCGTCGAGAGACTTCTGCGCGGCGTCCACCGCGTCCTGCACCAGTTTCGAGCGATACCCTGGGGATGCTTCTTTGATCTCCGCGATGGCGGCGCGCAGTGCTTCGTTCTGCTCTCGCCGAGCGGCCTGCGCTTCAGTATCGGGCGTTTGATCTTTTCCGGCAGGCGGCTTCTCGCCTTCCGCCAATCGTTGCAAAAGTGCATCGCCTTGCGTCTCAAGTTGCCGGTCCTTGAGATGTTGCTGGTAGGCGGTGTCGAGGTCTTTAAGTTGCTGGACTTCTGCTTGCGTGGCTTCCGCGCGAGCCTTGATTGCCTCCAGTTCCGGGCTCGTCACTTTCCGGCCCGGTTGCGCACGGTCAAAGATTCCATTCCTGGCATCGGCCAGCCGCTCGCCGGCTGCCTGTTCGGCGCGAAGCGCTGCCGCGAGTGCTACTTTCAACCGCGCCTCATCCGTCATTTTCGGGTCGCCGAACATCTCGGTGTATTCCGCCTTCTTCGCGTTGCGCTGCGCCTCCAACGATGCCGTCTCAGCATCGGTGATGTCCGCGCCGGTTTTTTGCACAAGCGGCTCCTTGAGTGCGATAGCGCGGTCAAGGTCTGCGATCTCGTTGCGCAGACGGGTCTTCTTGGATTCGAGCGATGATGCGAGTTGTTTTGCCGGGTCGGTCACTTGCACTCCATTGCGTCGCGCGAGTTCGCGTCCTTCTTTTTCGAGCGCGCGCGTTTCGGCGCTTGTGGGCATTCGTGGCGGACCCGTTTTTGGTGCGGGCTGCTTTTGCAGGAAGCGATTGATCTTTCCGACCTTCTGAAGTTGCGTCCGAATCTCACCCTTCGCGAGCTTCGCCGCATCGGTCGTCAGACTTTTGTCCAATGGGAGCCCGATGCCGGAGATCAAATCCTGCGTGTTCGTCTCGCCTTCCTTGCCGGTAAATTCCTTTGGCAATTCCAACCCAATTTCCTTTGTCAGAATGTCGTGAATCTGGTTCGTAACTTCGTCACGAGTAAGCGCCTTACCGTTCCGCAATGCCTCGCGCTGCAAGTTCTCGTGAAGCTTCTGCACGTAGGAGTAAAGGTCTTTCGCGGAATCGCCTTCCGCGACGCGCTTCTTCATCCCATCGATGATGCGTTCCCGTTGCTTGGAAATGTCGATCTTGCGACCTTTGGATTTCTGCTGCCGCTCGGAAGTTTCGACCTTCTTCTTCGTCTCCTTGAAATCGGAATCCGAAGTATTCTCGTGCTCCGTGGTAGCGCGCTTCTTCGCGGCCTTCTCCACATCCTCCTCAGACTTTTTGATCTTCTCCGCCTTCGCTTTGATCTCGTCGGCTTTCTCCGGTGTCATCTCGACGCCCGCCTTCTTCAGTTGCCGCTCAATGCCTTGAAAAGTGTAGTCTTCCCGAATCTGAACCTTGCGAAATTGGAGCGCGCGGCCTGCGGATTCTCCGGCGAGTTTTGTTGCTTCGTCGAGTTGGTTCAGGCGTTCGTCGTGGCGCTTGAATTGTTCGCGCGCCAGTTCCCTTTCCGCCTCGGAAGCGTGAATGTCGCCAGCGCGTTCCGCCGCGGCATTCCGGGCATTGCGAATCGTGACAGCCTCGTGGATGAGCGCCGCTTCTTCAAAGACATCAACGCTCGTTTTTTCTCGACTGCGCAGGCTGTCGATGAGGCTCGCTCCATAGTTCGGGTCTTTTTCCAAACGGCGCTCTCCTTCGGCATAAGCCTCCTCATTCTTGAGCGGATTGTTGTCGAGCACGGGAAGGTTTCCCTCCTTCGCGCGACGCTCTCTCACCTTTTCCTTGGCGATGGAAACCGCGTTGCCGCTGGCGGCAGCTTCCATCGCAGCGGCCTCGCGCGGACCCATCGCTCCGGGTCCGCCCGTGTAGTCTTCGCCAAAGGCTTCCTTCGCCACATCGGCAGTCGGGTGTCCGCGCCCTTCCTTTCCAGCGGGCTCGTTGACGTAGGTCGTAGGCGTTTCCGTCTCGCGCAGCTTCGGTCTGCCGGTGATGGCTTGTGCAAGCGTTTCCGGGTTGGCATCCTTCGCGCCAAAATGCTCCTGCAACTGTGCGCGCTCTTCCGGTGAGTAGTATTGAAGTTCCTTCGCAATCGCACCCGTCTTGTCCCGGTTCACGCGCCCGACTTTATCCAAGTCCGCCACCATTTTTTCGGCCTGCGGATTGGCTGGCTTCGCTACTTCAACTGGCGCTTCGGGTTTGGCCTCGCTCTCCAGTTCCCGCAACTGATCCAGCGGGCTCTTGCCTTTCAGTGTTTCCGAAGGGGCTTTCTCCCGCGCCCGAGCACTGGCGTCTTCAGGCGTCCTTTCTGCACCCGATGCTGGCTCTGTTGGCCGTGCGGCCTCGACCGGCGCTGGAGAAAGTGAGAGCTGCTGCTGTTCGCGATCCTGTTTGGCCTTGGCCTCAGCGGCGGCAAGTTCCGCATCGGCCTTTTCTTTCGCGGCACGAAGCGTGTCGATTCCCTTCTCGCTGGCAAAGCTATCTGGCGACGGCCTGGATTTGAACGTGCGTGCTGCTGTCCTGACGGGCTCTGTCTGGATGGCAGTGCGCTTCGTATTCTCCTCAATGATCCGATCCTTCAGCCAATCGACGCCCATCTCGTCGTAGCCGCGCGCCACTTCGGCGTCGCTCAGTCCCGCCTCGCGGGCTGCCGCGCGCAGGTCGGAATCCTTCGTCAGCGCCCGGATGCTCTCAGGCGTGCGGACGATGGCGTCGGTGTTGAGAGACACGGCCTCCAGTCCCTTGCCGCCAACATACTCCTTGCTCTCGGCGGCGGTCTTTTCGGAAATCTGTTTGGCCGCGCGGGAAATCTCCAGCGCCTCCTGCCGGGTTCGGAAATTGCCCTCGCTATCGACGTAGCCGATGCGCTCCGGGCGCAGCGGAAACTCCTGCACGGTGCGCCCCGACTGGAGCGCGTTGTCTTCAGCGAGCGCGTGCGTCGCGCCGGTGTAGATCGTGCCGTCAGGCATCTGCACCGCCGCCTGTGCGATGCGCAGGGGCTTCGCTACAGCTTGGGCATCGGATGCTGATAGCGCTTCCGCGGTGAGTGGGGCAAGTTCCGGCTGTGCAATCTTTTGAATCTCTGGCGTGGCTGATGCTGATTCCGCTGCTGGCGGTGCTGGCGATTTGGCTGCTCTCGCCTCCGCCTCACTGACGAGAGCGGGATCGAAGTTGGCGAGTTGCTGGTCGATACTGGCAACCTCAGCCGGATCGGTGGTTTTCCGACGCGCGACGAGCAGGCCGTCGATGGCTTCGGGAGTTGGCGGAACGCTCGGCGGAGTCGCCGGCTGATTTTGGATGCGTTCCAGTTCCTTCAATCCCGGCACGAGCGACTCTGGGGGTGGAGCTGGCGGGAGCGGTTCCTGCGCGGCTCGGCGCTGTCGGACAGCCTCCATCGATGCGGCGCGCTCGGCCTTTCCCATTGGCGCACGCCCTGTCGCGGCGTTGGTGGCGGCAAGTCCGGCGAGCAGAGCGGTGGCGGCGGTTTCCGTGACGCGCTCGGCTGTTTCGCCCGGCGTTCCAGTGGCGCTGGCAGCCCCAGCAGCAGCGGCTTTTTCCGGGATTGAGCTGGCCATCATGGTGGCGAAAGCCGCGGAACCGACGCTTTTAAGCACTGCCGGAGCACCTTCAATGGACGCCAAAAGAGCGATGTTTTCCGGCGTGGTCAGTCCCTCGACAACCGTTTCAACCCCGCGCGTAATGCCGCTGCCAATGCCGGTGTTTTTAGGTTTCGGAAGAGAGAGGATCGGCGTTTGATAAGCACCGCGAAATTCGTCTGCGGTCGTAATCGACGGGTTATCCAATGCGTAAGGTTCACCGATGGCTGAAACTCCAGCATATTTTCCCATCGTTGGGTCGGCTTGCGTCAGGAATTGTGCGGTGTCCAACGGCGGAAGCTTGCTGGTTCCAGATGCCTTCGGCGGTCCCATCAACTCATCGACCGACGAAAGAAGGGGCGCGCGAGCTTGCGCGGCGGGCGATTCGCTCAGCAGCGCATCGTACGGGCTGGCAGCAGGCGATTCCAGCAGGGCATCGTAAGGTGATGCCTGCTTCTCTGGCTCAAGAAGTGCGTCGTAGGGCGATGCCATGACTCATTGCCCTGAGAGAATTTTGCGCGCCGCGGCCTTGTGCGCCTCGCTGGCGTTCGGATCGGAGAGCGCTTGCTTGGCCAGCGCGACTTTATCCACCACGGGCACGGCAGCCGCAGGAGGCGTCGTGGCTGCGGGCTCCACAAATCCCGCGTTCAGCTTCGCCTCGTGCTGCCCAACCGCGTCGGCAATCTTCGCCCGTTCCGCCACGCTGGCCCGGTAGCTCTGGTATTGCGCCAACTGCGCTTCGCTCGGCTTGAAGGGCTTTGTTCCTCCCTTGTCTTCGTCCTCGTTGGCGAAGCGAAACTGGCCGGTCTTCGGCTCGTAGCCAGTGCTCTCCATCCACGCGGGTTTCTCCTTCTCGACCGCTGACACGTCTCTGGCGAGTTGCGCATCGCGCGATTGCAGGCGGCGGAGTTCGCGGTGCGTGGAAAGTTCCTGCTGCGCTGGCGTCAACGGCTTCGCTACATCCGGGTTCAGCCGCTCATGCAGCCCTTTATGGCGCGCGGCAGCGGCGGCGTCCATCTCGGGATACTTCCCGCGTACCGTATTCAGCCACGCGCGCTTTTCAGAATCCGGCAGCGAAGAGCCCTCCAACTGATCCAGCTCCCACTGCGCGCTCGCGGTGTGCTCAACGGCGCGGGCCTCCTTTTCGAGCCGTGACGTGGCGAGAAGCTCCGTCGCCGCGGTGGCGCGCGCGCGCGCTTCGTCCGCCGCGATCTGCGCCTTGAGATGTTCATCCTTCAAGGGCTGCATCCGCTGTTCCGCCTTCCATTTCTGGTCGTTGAGATAGATGCGCTGCGCCTCCGCGCTCGTCTGCGCGGCCAACTCCATCTTTTTCTCCACCGCATTGGCAATCAGCGCGGTCATGTTGCGTGTTTCCCGCAGGACGTGATCGGGGGCCATCCGGCCAAAGGTGGCATCCCACGAGAGGTCCCGCTGCGCGCCCGCAAGCTGCTGGTCGCGCGCGCGCGCCTGGCTTTGCTGAATTTGCGTCAGGGCATCGGCCATTTAGATGAACTTCGTAAAAGAGGCCGGCTTCCGTTTGTCACCGTACTTGGCGAAGATGTCTTTGGAGTCACCGGTCTGCCATCCGCTCACTGCTGGCTTGCTCCAGAGACCACTCATGCCGCCCGGCTCGTAAAGCGCCCGATTGGCCGCGAGTCCAGCCAGGTCGGTGGCTTTGTTGCCGAGCGGGCCGGTGAGCGGCTTGGGAGCGCCGCGGAATGTTCCCTGCTGGCCCGGCATGAAGGGAGCGGGTGTGTTGATGGATTCCAATGGCCGCGAGCCGAAGCTGGGATTGCCAATCATTTTGGCCCAATGGCCGGGTCCGAAAGCGGTGTCGATGGTCTGCTGCGCGATGCTGGCGGCAGGAGCCGCGCCAGCGGAGCCCATGCGGGCAATCGAATCTTCTCCCTTCGCTTCGTCTGGACTGGCAGCGCCCGGCGGTGGAATGGTGTCAAGAGGATCGAGGCCCAATTCCGCGCGCGCCGCATTTTTCATCTGAGTGCCCGCGCTCTTGAATCGGCTCACCCAATCGACCGCGCTCGTCGCATTCGATCCGCCCATCACTCCCTGCGCAGGTTCGGCCAGCGGCGCGCCTGGGCGCGAGCGAAAGCCGCGAAGCTGCGGGCCGTTCTTGCCGAAGCTGAAAGTTGGTTTGCGCCCAAATGATTTAAAGTCGTCTTCGTTCATAAGCCACTGCCGATTTGTGCGAGGCAAAGGTCGTCGGAAATCTCCACCACCCCAGATGCGCCCGGCCCGGTCTCGTTCTCCGACTGCTCCGCAAGCAACGCCATCGCTTCCGCCCATAGCTCGCGGCTCAGAGAGCGATTGTCAGCGTCCTCCGCGAGCAGGGCTTGCAGGCCCGCCTTGAGCGCGCCGACGTTGTTCGGCGTCACCGTGTCGCCTCCCGTGGCCAGCGCGACGTAAGCGACCTTCGCGAGGACCACATACTCGTAATCGTCATCGTGGCACGTCGGAACCCGGTAGCGCTTCGTGCCGCTGCCGTCCGGGGCGAGTTCCTGAAAATCCGCCGGGGCCGAGCCATAGCCGAGCCCTGCTTTGTTGAACCAGTCGAACACGTCGCGCACGCCCAACGGGATGCCGCCGCACCACGGATTTGCCGCGTTCTGCGGCTTGATCGTCCCGGCCAGAATGGTGCTGTAGCCCGCCGGAAGGACCACGACACTGTAGCCGGTGCTGGCGTCTTCCGTGACGGCGATTTCGAGGATGCGCAGCAGATCGCCCCAGTTGCCCTGCTGAATCAGCCGCGCCCGGACAAGATTCAGCCGTTCCAAAAACGTGTTGTTGGCGCCCGCGTATCGAGAGAGAAGCGTGGTGGCCTCGGTAACGGTCATGGAATCTGAAATACAGTCTCCCAAAACAAATGCAAGACGTTTGCATTGAGGAAAAATAATCCTTGCGCTGACGCATCTGGTTTGCAATAAAGAGGTGTCGGAAGTGAAGAGCCGACGGAAATGCCAGCCTCTACCAGCCAACATCTCTCGCACGACTCATACGACCAAGGTCCGGTCGTCTCTTCACCGTGCTTGGGGTGTTGGCTCGTGGAGGTTGAAGCGGGATGACGCCTTACGGCAGGCAATGGAAAGCCCGCACGCTGCGCGCCTGTAACCTCTATGGCGTCCAGAGAATCGTCCTCCACACCCTAATTACCTTCGGAGACTGGAAGGGCCGCTCGCGCCGCCCGTATCGCGAAATCGCCGTTCTGGCCGGAATCTCTCCACGCTCCTGCTTCGACGCCCTGCACTTTCTCGCATCGAAAGGCTTCATCCTGGAATTGGAAGCCGGGCAGGGACGAAGACCCACCATGTTTCAGGTCGTCGATTGTCAAATCCCGGAACCCGTAGTGGTGCAGTCAGATTGCACCAAAACAAAATCCGTAGTGGTGCAATTTCAAACGCCAGTTACAGAGAAAACGTCGGCAAACTCGTAATAGCCTCGCGCGCACCACAACCCAGCACACACCACACCATGAAAAAATGCCCGAAATGCCAGCAAGAGAAACCTATGGACCAGTTCTATCGCAGGGGCTCGAAACCTTCATCGTATTGCAAGGACTGCGCCAAGGCCGGTCAGGCCCTCTGGACGGAGCAGAATCGAGAAAGAAAGGCTGACATCAACCGCAACTGGCGCTCCCGTCACAAAGATCGCCGCAAGGTAATGATGACAGCCACCAACCGGCTATGGGCAGCAATTCGAGCAGGTCGGATTATCAGAGGAGAAACGTGTCAAAAGTGCGGCTCTTCCACGGATATTGAGGCCGCACATCACGATTACGACCAACCGCTTTCCGTCTCTTGGCTTTGCGCGAAGTGTCACCGCCAATGGGACGCTGACCATCCGAAGTCCATTTTGGTCTGAAGATTTTTGACACGCCCTCGATACGAGGCCGTGCCGCCGCGGGGGTCTCGGCATGACCCGGCACACCCTCAGTCAAATAGGGGCCCCATCGGGCCACACAGGGCCGCGGTACGCCCAGCACGGACACGGCACGGCTTCACATGATGATGCTTGTCAGACGTTATGTCCTTCCTTGTACCAGCCTACGTTCCACGCCTACGTAGTTGCACCAAACGGGCCGAATCGTGGAACTCCTGTATCTAAGCCTGTTCCACAACTACGTGGTGTTGTTCCACGCTCAGCCCACCTCGCGCCCCAAGCTGATCACCACGCCCACTTGCGGTCCGGCCTGCCAGTCGCCAGCGATCGCAGCACTCTGGAGGGCTGCCTTGACGTTCCCGGCGGCTTCCAGGGCCCTTTCCGGCTCCGCACGGGCCATCCCTCGCGCGTGCTCGGTGACGAGCTTGGCGTATTCCATGCCGGCGAGCTTCGTGTCGCGACCCATCTCGCCCAGAGTAATTGACACCGAATCAGCCCCATTGACGACATTTGACGACAGCGGAATAGCGGGCGCGCCCGGTTTACTGACGACATTGACGACATTTCCTCCGGCTGACGACATTGCGGCGCGCTTGGCCTCTTGCCAACCCTCTCTCTCAGCGCGCTTTAGGACGCGCTTGACGAACCTTTCCCGCTCCTCTGGCGTCAGATTGACCGCGGCGGCTCTTGCGGCTCCGCGAATGCCCATCGTGACGGCGTTCGCTCGGATGCCTGGCCAGTCGATTTGATCGCTCATGATGGGCGGATTTACTCTGAGCCTGCCCCGTTGGCAAGCGCTATCTCACCCGACGAGCAGCGGTCGTCCTGGCTTGCCGGGCTGCTTGGGCGCGATCCCGAACCTCCGCAGGCGGGCGCGCTGCTTGGCGCGGCATCCCTCGCATCTCGCATGCTCGCACTCGGCTCCGCAGGCGATGCAGAGGCCGGAGGCGCGGCGTGCGGCGGCATGGAGCGATTGACGAGTGGGCATTTTTCCAGAGTAATATGCAGAAATCTTTACGTCAAACGAAAATAAAAGTTGCGCGGTCGGCCATGTCAGACGAATATACCTCAAGCCTCAGTGCCCCGGTGATGCCAGACAGCCGCAAATGTCAGGTGTAGCGATGCCCGGCGAATCTCGGGGCTAGGGCACCTCAGCCGAACCTCTGAGGCGAGCGGGTGCAAAGCCCGCGCAAGTGTCAGTTAAACCAAACCTCAGGCTCGCCGAGTGGATGCGAGCGAAACAAAAATGAAATCACTGAAACTACCATCCGGCATGACCGGATTCACCAACGAGGCCGGGCAATTCGTCGCCACCGGCTCGGCAATGGGCCGGCGCGACACGCTCCCCGATGACGCCGCGGCCCCTTGCAAGCTCCGCATGGAGCGTCTGCGCTGGGTTGATGGCGATTATGACCAATTCGGCGCGTACTGGGGCAACTCAGGCGGGACGAGCATCTACTGCGCGCATGGCGACGCTGGCGAGGTGTCCGCTCGCGTGTTCGTTCGTGCCTCCTCTCGCGAGGAAGCGAAAACCAAGGTGCGTCAGACGCTCCCCAATGCGGCCTTTTACCGTTGATCCTATGAACGCAAAACTGAATCGCAAAGAGCGCCGCGCGCAGCAACTGCTGGCCCATTACGCAACCTGCGAACGCCTGGCGCTCGCTCTCGGGATGCCGGCGGCGAAAGTCGATGGCAAGAAAATCAGCGTGGCGCTCTGGAAAATCGAGCGGGAAGCCCACGCGGTTACTACCGCGCTTTGCAATGGCGAGACGATCCGAATCCGCCAGTTCGGACCCAGGCCCGTTACTCAGATGCCGGAAGACTTCGGCCCGAATGGCTCCGGCGAGGAGCGGCTGCAATCCCGCTGTAAGGACGCGCTGCGTAACGTGCTCGGCGCTGTGCCGCCGGGTTTCTTTGTCAACGGCGACCCGCGCGGCTACGCGCTCAAGATCGACCCGGACAACGCCGAAGGGAAGGCGCTGATTGAATCCGTGCGCCTGCATACCGACTGGGGCCGCAATGGCATCCTGTCACCCGAAATCACCGGAGACTAAGCCATGAAAATCCACACAGCCTCAGACCTGAAATATGCGGTGGAGCAGTCCGGCCAATCGCCGCACTTCTTCACTCGTGAGACAATGCGCTTCTTCGGAGACCGGATGAGCAACTACGGCATCCGTCAGGCGCGCGAAATCCAGACGCACGGCGGGCCGGTGCTCGCTTACGAGCTGCTCCGCAAGCAGCCGGTCAAGCACGGGCTCCAGTCGAGCGCGTTCTTTGACGCGGCGACGTTCTCCCGCGTGTTCCCAGTGAAGGAAGGAGCCGCGGATGCCTCCGCGTCGAGCGCGACGAAAATCGTGCAAGCCGAAATCAAAAACCTCGGCCACGGTCTGCCGAGTGTCGGCGACAATGCGCGAGCCCATTGCCTCGCCGCTATCGCCAAGGCGAAGCTCTAGCCGTCCCCGCGCCGCTTCCTGCCCCGCTCCTTAACTGGAGCGGGGCTTTTCGCGTCAAAGACTCGTCACCGTGACCTCGATGCGCGCTCCTTGACCGTCATCCCAGCGCTTCTCAAGTGATCCGATTGCCACGCAGCAGTCTTGCTTGAACAGGGCATCGAGGATTGCCTTATCGATGTTGTCGCGATCGGGCTTGTGTCGATGAAATCCTCCGCGGAGAGCATCGCGGAGCGGCTGCCGCCACGATTGCGGGAACGGCAGGTAAGCCACCCAGGAAACGCTGAGCGGCTGCGTCGTCAGGTTCGCGGGCGCGGCGGCTCTCGCCTTGTCCGTCCATGCTCGGTAACGCATCACGCAGGGGCGCTTGGCCCATTTATCACGCTGCGTCTGCCGCGGTTTTCCCACCGGAGCCCCGTGAATGACGAAAAACACCGTCGCTGGCGCTGTACGCCCCGCTGCGGGCTTGGTCGCTGTCAGACCACCCGCCGCGCCTTCCGGCACGCTGGCGGCCCCCTGGCGCTCGCGGGCGGTGGCAAGGCGGGGCTCGTCGGGAAGTGCGAAGCCGTGACGGCGCTGGTGATCCTCGGCCTCTTGTCGGGTCATGCGCATCTGGCAATCCTTTCTCCAATCCAGCGAACGACGTTCACCGTCACGAACTGAATACAAACAAACCGTTGCAATGCCGTCAGAATTATTGTATTGCTCCAATCATGAACGATTGCGAATTTGCTGCATACCTTGCCGGGTTCACAGACGGAGAAGGTTACATCGGAGTTCAAAAAGACAAACGGAACGGATCGCGCTCCGTGAATATTATTTTGGCAAATACCGTTCATTCCGTCCTCAAAATGATTCAGTCTCGCCTTGGCTTCGGATATATTAGTTCCCAGAAGCTTCGCGAGAATTGGGCTGTGAGATACACTCTCCAGATTCGGAATCTTTCCGACTGTTTGAGCTTCATCAATTTGGTTCGCCCTCACCTCCATATTAAGGCCAAAGCAGCGGATTCTGCGCTCGCGCATATCGCCACCAGAATGAAATTCTGGAGCGAGAAAGACGCCAGAAACTCGGAAATACGTAAGAGGGCGAATGCCGGTGAAGTACGTAGTCGAATCGCAAAGGACTTTGGCGTTAGTCCTCAACTGGTCAGCAATATTTGCGAAGGGCATAAATGGCCGTCCACACTCAAGGAGTTTGCCGGGCGCAGAAAACGCGATCATCGAGGGTTGTTCGTGAAAGCGGACACGATCCGCTGAGCGATAAAATAAACGACTGACACCGTGACCGCATTCCCAGCTTGTTTATACGTCGCGCTGTCGCTCTGACCGGGCACGTCGCACCAGTCGTCGGGAAACGCTTGCAGGCGAAGGCACTCTTTCGGCGTGAGGCGGCGCACCGCCTGGCCGTGCGCTACGCCGTGAACGTCGATTCGGTTGAGCGTGAACGAGCACTCTTCTTTGATGGTGCTGCCTTCCGGGTTTTGACTCGTCTTCCCACCGCCCTGCAATGCGTAGGCGATTGCGTGCGGGGACGAATGAGACGTTCCTGCAACGTGCGGCAGGCATTGTGATCGGTTCGCCTTGCTCGTCACCTGCCGCTCGTCAAAGCACGCGACGAGTCCTGAGTCATCCCGATAGCCGCTGTGTGCGTCTCCGTTGCTCGTGAGCGTCGGGACGGTGACGAGCGTATCTTGGTCTCCTTTGTCCGCGTCTGCCGAAAGCGGCGGCGCGATGTCCGAGGGTGCGCCGTCCTTACCCCTTGTGAAGTGTGAGGCTTTGAATGACTGCGCGACGTAGTTGTCCGTCGTCGGATCGCCGCCTTTCGCTTGGTGGCAAACGCCGTCGTTTGCCACCACGGCGCACTGCGTCTCTGGAATCAATCCTCCGCCACAATCGAAGTCCGTCCCGAGCCCGCCACCGCCTCTAGTGCGGCTCGCAAGTGTTGGGGCAACTCTTTCCCGCGATTCTCGGCGCGGCGGAGAATCCCCGCGCACGCTCTCGGGCTCAAATAGTATTTCGAGGCAACGCTCGTCTCCAAGACTTCCGACAAGGAACACACGGCGGCGTCTTTGTGGAACTCCGAAGTATTGGCTATCGAAAACCCGCCAAGCGACATTCCAGCGGCACGCGAACGGGCTGCGAACGAATCCGCCGTTGCCCCATCCGTCTTCCGGGATTTCCACCGTGAGGCCCGTGAAAGCACGGAGCACACTCTGGAAATCTCTGCCTCCCTGAGAGCTAAAGGCACCATCGACGTTCTCCCAGACGACGAAGCGCGGTTGAAGGCGCTTACAAACGCGCACCATTTGATGGAACAGTCCGCTACGCTGCCCGCCCAAGCCTTCGCGCAGTCCAGCCACGGAAAGGTCCTGACAGGGGCTTCCTCCGCAAACAACATCTGCGGGTAGTTCGGCTCGGCGGGGATTGAAGGTGCTGATGTCGTCATGGCTTCTGGTGTTGGGAAACTGGCGTTTAAGAATCGCTCGGCACTTCGGATCAAGCTCGACGTGAGCAAGGCACGTCATGCCCGCGTCCTCGAAAGCCTTGTCAAATCCGCCGATACCAGCGAAAAGGCTGACGAATCTCACCGGCTTCGTCTCGGCGCTGACGTGCTCCGGGTTGGGCAGGCGATCGGTCATGCTCTCCGCTGAAGCTTTTTTTAGGATGCAGACTGGTGTGGACCGGCTCATAACCCGTAGCCGCCGTGGTCGTTCAGCAGTCCGCGCCGCGCCATGTAGCGCCCGGTGTTGGAGGTGTGGGCCAGCACGTCAGCTTCGTGGTTCGTAATCATGGTTTCACTCGTTGGGCCGCTTCGGAAAGCGCCAGGGAGGCGCGCTCCATGAATTCCTTCTTGATGTCGCGCACTTCTGGCCTTGTTCCGGTCTCGGCCGCAATGGCATCAGCGAGCGCATGACAATCATCCAGCGCCGTCTCGTATTCCATCGGGTCGTCCCGGCCACTGAGATGCACGAACGGGATGCCAGCGTAATGCCTGAGTCTCCATCGCGCTCCGCGCAATCGCTGTTGCATGCTTTTCTTCACGGCTTCGCCTCCTCGCTGGCGGGCTCTGCGATGGCTAGCCCGGCCTCTTTGGCGCACTCGACACAGCATTGATCCATGACTTCCGCGTTCGTGGCGCAGTCCTCGCACTTCTCCTTGCCGCATATCCAGCATTCCAGCACAAGCATGCCGTCTTCGCGGCAGTTTGGGCAACTCATGGAGTTGACAGCGAAAAGTTTAGCTCGACCGTGCGCCGCTCTTCAACCCTGACGACGCGCCACGCTTCATTGTTTGCCGTGACGGGGAAGTCCGACTGAAAGATCGCGGCTGTCTCCTTTGCTGAAATGGAGCCGGAAAACGCCACCTTAGACCACGCTCGGCCGACGTTTCGCAGTTCCACCTGCCATTCGACCCGCTCAGTGTATTCCGGCTCGTTTTTCACGGCTCGCCTCCTCTCTCTTTGCCGACCACGTGGCAAAATGCGTCCATTCGCTGCTCGGCAGAAGCGTGATATGTTTTCCACCAACGGTGATCTGGAGCGGCATTTCCGCCACCGACGGTGATTCTCAGGCAGTCGGTGTAGTCCGGCCATTGTTTGTCCGTCAGTGTCTTCTCGGCTTCGTGCATGATCGACAGCCATTCGTGCTGAGTGACTGGCTTCATGTTCGTCAGCCAATACCAGCACTTTTTCTTGCCTCCGCCGAACATCGAGCCTAGGCCGAGCACGTTCGGCAGCCGCTGCGCGACCAGCGCGCGCTTTTCGTCGAGGGTGATGGCGGTCATGGCTTACCAGTCGATGAGGATTGTGTGCGTTCCCGCCGCAAGCAGTCCCTTGGCGTGCAGGTCGTTTGCCACCATTTGCACGTTCGGGTAGAAGTTTCGTTCCCACCACAGTCTGAGGCAGTAATCCTCTTGAGCGTCAGGATCGGAAAGTTTTTGTTTCGGATCGCGGGCCAGCCATGCGGCGAAGCTCACGCCCATCGTCTCGTGGTTCACTTCTTCAGGCACGGACTCCCGTTCGTAGTCTTCCGCCTCTTCCGGCACACGGATAGGAAAAGTGCCGCGATTCTTGCAGCCGTCCTGCTGCTGGAACAAATATGGACGCCCGTAGGTTTTCTCCACGAGTGCGTCCCATTCGGATACTTCGATGACTTGTTTGGTTTTCATAAATCAGAATATCGCCATCCACCCGCCCGCTTCACGCACCACTTTAAGCAGCAACCAGACTAGCGCGGGGAAAACGAGCAGGGAGCCGGACAGAAAGCAGAACTTGGCAAACCGTGCCTCGCGGTCCTCGCGCTCGCGGCGGGCGAAGTCGGATTCTGGATGGTGGTGGCGGATCATTTCTTTTCCTCTCTGAGTTGGGCTTGGTAAGCCTTGTCTTTCCCAACAAGGTTCATCGCCATAAAACACGCCAGAGCGAGAAATGCGAAGACAACCACAGGTATTGTCAACCACGCCTCATCAATTCTTGCCTTTTTGACGAGCACGGCCAGCCCGCAGGCGGTTCCACCAAACAATATCATCACGACGGCCAAGCCGCCAAATGTGCAGAGCATTATTTTGAAGTCATTCATTGGTTTTCGTCTGGCTGGTGGTTTGCTGGCAGGAGTGGTCTGAATTGTCCGTCTCCTTGATTGGCTTCCCTGTGTGTCTCGCAATAATGCGTCTCGCGGCCATCGTGCATTAGCATAGTACCAACGGCTGGCTGTTCGCACTGAATTGGTTCTGGAGAGTAGCCGTATCGGTATTCACATCGCTGACTAGAATCCCTCACGGCGTCTTCCTCCTTCGTTTCTCGGCGAGGTTGTCGTTTTCAGCCCCGCGAAGCCACATCAGCACGACCGCCATCCGGTTTTCCCAAATCATCGCGCGCGGGCCATTTCGGGCCTCGTTGAGCCAGCGTAGTTTTCGCGCGCATTTTTTGCAGGCGACGAGGCTTGTTGCTTCTCGTCCGCGATACAGCTTTGGGTTGCCGCATCCCTCGCAGAGCTCAGGACATCCATTGCACAGGGATGGCACGCCGACGGTCGCCGTCTCCATCGGTTGGTCATTCGCCGAGATGCTCGCTCCGAGCAATGGATCGGAAATGGTGATTTCCGCCGTCATGCTCCCTTCCTCCTGCGCTCGGCGCTCTTGCGGGCCATCCGGCGGGCCTGCGCTGTCGTCAGGACGCGGCGCGACTTGCGGCCTCCTTTTGCGGCAGCTTCACGCAGCCATTTCGGATAGACCTTCTTCACTTTGCGAGAGACAGCCATTTGCAGCCCGGCGACTTCATTTCTTTCAGCACGTCGAGGCCGACTTGCGCCGTGAGTTTGAGGAGTTCGTGTCGGGAAGCGTAAGCGGAAGGGGAAGCGTAAGCGTAAGCGGAAGCGGAAGCGGAAGCGTAAGCGGAAGCGGAAGCGTAAGCGGAAGCGTAAGCGGAAGCGTAAGCGGAAGCGGAAGCGGAAGCGTAAGCGGAAGCGTAAGCGGAAGCGTAAGCGGAAGCGTAAGCGGAAGCGGAAGCGGAAGCGTAAGCGGAAGGGGAAGCGTAAGCGGAAGCGTCTTTTGTCAACTTCCTCGCCTCCTCGAATGTCTCGCATGCTTCCATGCGGTCGCACCAACCGAGCATTTCTGCCTTCCGCTCTTTCGAGAGATGCTCCGCTTCCTTTCGCCAGACGAACGACAGAATGCGCTGCGTCCCGCGAAGGAACATCAACTTGCCGAATTTCATCTGGTTGAGCGTGTTGCTACCGAGCTGCGCGATTGCCAGCGCCTTCATCCCGTTGGCTCGATCCATGTTCGACGGCCACGCGCAGTCGTTCAGCGCGATCTTGAATGAGCGCACGGCGCTGCCGACGCACTTCGGATTGTCGCCGTGCGGCAGTTCGAGAGCGAAGCAAACTGCGGCCTCCACACAGAACTTGCCGGGCTCTGGTTCCCCGAGCCCGCAGACGAGTCCATGCGAGAGAAGTTCGACGATTTTGCGCGCGTGTTTCTTGGTGGGGATAATGGTTGTAGTGTTCATTAAATCGACCGTAAGCGGCTTATGCTGACGCGTCAACCGCTAATTTCGCCCGCGCGCTCAAATCGTCTGCCTCCGCGCTCTGATCCGTTTGCCCCCTTCGCCCTTCCTGGTGCTGCGCATCGGTGGGGTGAAATCGGCCCTCGTGCGTATCTGCGCGAAGCCGCGGCACGTCCGGCAGTCGCCGCGATGAAGGCGAGAGGCTTTGCCGTCGAAGCAGTGCGGACACGGGAAAAAGTTCCACTTAATTTCGTCCAGCGTGGCTGTTGCGAGCAGGTCAGTCATCATGGTAGTTGCGGGGTTCGGCGGCAGTATCACGGGCGGCAGTTACAAACGAAGTGAACTCTTTCAGAAAGGTCAGACGCACGTCGCCAAGCGGCCCTGATCTCTGCTTCACGATTTCGAGATTCGCGACGCCCTCGACTTCCTTTTTCGCGGCTTCCCCTTCCGCGTACACTTCCGGGCGATCCAGCAGGAGGATCACGTCGGCGTCGGCCTCAATACTCCCCGACTCGCGGAGATGGTGCATCTTCGGAGGGCCGTCTGCGCCCTGGCGATTGATTTGTGCCGCAGTGACAACTGGCACCTTCAGTTCCTTGTTGAGATTCTTCAACCCTTCGGATACTTCGGCAATCTCGCGCTCGCGATATTTGGACGAAGGCGGATGCCTGAGTTTTTGCAGGTAGTCCACGACAACGAGTGCGAGTGGTTCCTTGCGATGCAGCCGGCGCGCACGGGCTCGCACGGCTCCAATGGAAGCCCCAACGGCATCCATGACAGTCAGGCGTGAATTTGACAGCTTCTGCGCGGCGCTCGTCATCGCCGGGAAGGCGCGCTCTGGAATCAGACCGTCACGCACATTCCGCACATTCACTTTGGCGATGGCGCAAATCGCTCGCTGATAGAGCTGACCGGCGCTCATCTCCGCCGAGAAGATCACCACTCGCTTTCCGCTGAGAGCGCAGTGAAGGGCGATGTCCATAAGGAGCGCCGTTTTTCCCATACTGGGCCTTGCGCCGATCACCACGAAGTCTTCTGGATGAAGGCCGTCCGTGAGCACGTCGAGGTCATGGAATCCGGTTTCGAGCCCGCTGATTTTTCCACGGCGTTCGTAAAGCTGTTCAATCGAATTGATCGCCTCGATTGCCCCCTCATGCGCCGTCACCTCGCGCATGCCGTTGGCGTCGCTGTCCTGCTGCCGCACGGCCAGCAACTTCGCCTCAAACTCGTCCAGTAGGCCAGCGGCGTTCTCCTGCTCGTCGTAAGCTCGTGCGGCGTATTCGGTGCCGACCTGCACCATCCCCCGCAAGATCGCCTTGTCGGCCAGGATGCCCGCGTAATGTGCCACGTTGACCGCCGTGGGCAGATGCGTGAAGAGTTCGGTGATGAACGCGGCCCCTCCGACCTGATCCAACTGGCCGCGGTCGCGCAGCAGGTTCGTCAGAGTGATGATGTCGATGGGTTGTTGCGCGCTCTGCATCCCCGCGAGTGTCGAGAAAATCGTGCCGTGCGCCGGGAGGTGAAAGGCAACGTGCGTCAGGCCGCGCGCCTCGCACTGTTCAAAAGCGTAGTCCGGTGAGAGGAGGATTGAGCCGATCACGCCGCGCTCCGCGTCGAAGCTGGCTGGGAGCATCCGGTGAAGATCGTCGGGCTCGGCGCTCATCGGCTGGCGAACGCCTCCTTGCGGTTCGGTGGCGCGAAGACGAACGGAGTGTAGGTCAGTCGCTCGTTGGCGGCGATCCACTCTTTCCAGCCGGGCGGGTCGGGCTCCAATGCCTTCGGGGTGCTTCCGTTGGATTCCTTACTGCGCTTTGCGGCGTCGGACGCCCATTCCCACGCGATGTAGTCCTTGTTTTTGGAAATTGAGAATTGAAGCGCTTTCATTGCTTCGTCCCGACCGTGACGAGCGCATTCCGAAAGTTGTGCGTTTCGCGCGCTGGATCGCAGCGGTTTTGAAATCTCAGACAGGTGCGTCTCCCACTCCTCCCAGCGGGCCATGAAAGCGGGATCACGAAGCGGTTCCGGGAATGCTCTTTTCAGCACCACCACCGCGGGTCGGTTCTCTTTCTCTGCCTCTGCTTCTGAGCCTGCCTCTGCATGTCCTAACTCAGCTAACGGCGGTTTACCGCTGTTTACATCCTCGATTTTACTCTGTTGGGAGCGCCTTTTCCGCATGTACTCCCGCATGTACTCCCGCCGGTCCTGCTCGTCCTTCATGTCCCGATAGGCGCGGTAGTTTACGCATTTATAGCCGCGCTCGTGGTCGCTCAAGATAACCCTTCGTCCCTCCTCCTCTTTGGAATTAGAGTCGGGGTCCGGCGTCATCAATTCCTCCACGCACTGCCGAAAATCCGCCACAGGCATGTTGAGCCTCCGGGCGATGGCGATGTCTGTTCCGATCACGTAGCCTTCTTGGTCGGCGATAGCCAAGAGCATCACGAAGACGTAGCGCACCGGGATCGACTCCTCCATCAACGATGACTCTGTGATCCGGGAGAACAACTTGGCGTACATCCTTTCCTTGTAAACTTTTACACGTTTACCGCAAGGAGGAAATAACTCAATTCCTCTCCTTCCTCACCCCGGCCACGATCACCGCGAGCCGCATCCTGGCGAAAAGATACTTCGCCCGTTTCGAGCCGGGCGGCACGGGGAGGAGGGAGATGGGCTTCATGGCTATGACGCATCAAGAGAAGCAGAACTCACAGCATCGAATATCAGCTCCGCTCCTCGCACGTCAAAGATCGCGATGCTGATTCGTGAGTAATCCGTCGTGAGCGATCCTATTCTTGGTTGCGCCAGCATCACTCCACCGTGTTCTCCGTGCGCGTCCCAGAACTCCGTGACTTTGGCGATTTGATCGTCCGTGAGGCTGATGAGAAGAGTGGCTTTTTTCATGGCTAGATGTCCCACCCCACGACCCTGCCCGGCAGATGGTCGGTGATGTAGCGCGTCAGTTCCTCCAGCGTGTCGAACTCGCCGTCGTAGCGGCTGCCGTCCGGCATGCGCGGGACGGAGAGTTGGAATACGTCGTCGGGTTTGAAGAACGAGAACCACTTGCGCTCGCGGCGCGTGACGTAGGCGTAGGGTTCGGTGGCGATGGGTGTGGCGAATTCAGGCATGGGGCGGTGTTGGCTGTAGGTTTGGCGGGCGTAATAGGCGGCTCGTAGATTCACAAGCTTACTCTCCGTTTAGCCGCGCATCGCGCGCCGAGTGTCTTGGTTTCGAGCGGCTCTTCTCCGCACTGCGCGCAGAGGCCGTCGGCCATGCGGCGGCGCTTGGTTGGTCCCGCAAGGCGCGGCTTCTTCGGCGCTGGCGAAACGCATGGTGTGGCATCTGGACGACGGGGTTTGCTTAGATCAACGACGTGGTAGCCCTTTTCGCCGCACTGCGAGCAATTCCGGCGAAGCCCGCGGCACGCCGGGCATGTGACGACGAAGGCTTCCAATGGATTCGGCTCGGGCATTCTCAGAGACGCATGCCGTTGATGAGAATGATCGTCGCGGCGGAACTCATGACAAGCAGTTCGCCGGTTCCGGTCAGTTTCACGGCAACCTTTTTCGCCATCATTCCATTCTCGTCCAGTGCATCCATTGCGCCGACCGCCTCGTTGATGAAATTGCGGTTGAGCCACGGGTTGCTTGGGAAGTCCGTTGGCAGCGGGTCCGGCATCACCCGCTTCCAGTCGGGATAATTGACGTCGATGGGCCGGCACCGAACGATGTAATCCGGCCCGGTAAACTGAATCATCCCGTTGTCGGCCTCCAGCATCCACCTGTCGCTCGGGTGGGTCTTTTCCGGGAGCGCGGCCAGCACTGTTCTCGGGATGATGAATTGGTCGAATGGAGGAACCCTGTCCCAAGCCGGCGTATGCACGATCAGCCGCCGCCCGTCTGTCGCGACGAGTTGCGTCCCGCCTTCGTGGTGCTGGACGAGGATGCCGTTGATGCTATACCGCGTCTCGTCGGTGCTGCAAAACGGCAGCAGGACGTGAAGGGTTGATGGATTGAATTTAGTGGAGTAGTTCATATGTCGCGCCGCTCCAGCGGATGTCAGGGTTGAGGTTGTGCATAAGCTAAATCAGCCAGCCCATTGCGCGGGCCTGGTTCGGGTTCATGCTACACGCTCCAACGATCCCGACTTCGGCTTCTTGACGATCCACGGATCAAGCTCCTCTTCCAGTTGCTTCTTCACGAGCGCCGCGCCTTTCCCGCCAGTGATCGACTTAGCCAGCGCTGCGGGCGTCCACTTGGTTGCGGCGAGCAGCACAGGGAGCGAATAGCGCTCAGTCAGTGCAGCCCATGCAGCCTCACTGCCGGGGATGGTCTTCATCTCGCTCGGCTTGCCGATGTGGATGCCGGGCACGGCGTCGGGGTTGGCGGCGAGCATCGCGCGCAGTTGCTCGCGAAAGGCTTCGATGGTCTTGCTCGCGTGCTCGGCGGTTGTGAAGTGCTGGAGGATAATGTCGGGGCTTTCTTGCATAATGGTTTCGAGGCTTACTTTGGTGATGTCTTCGACGAGCTGCCACGCCTCCGGGCAGCGCCAGCGGAACGGGCAGTAGTCACAATGCGGACCAGCTTCGGCGCGCGGACGCTCGCTGGCGGCCTCGCCGATTGCCGCGAGGATCGCCGCCTTCCACTCCGCAAGTTGTTCGGCGTTGATCTGCGCCATCGGCGGAGTCTTCCGCCATGCCGGCACGATGCCGATAAATCCTTCGCTGAGCCCGTAATGCTCTTGGACGAGCAGCGCCAGTAGGATCAACTGCGGATTCATCGCGGGGGGGATTGCATCCTTGCGCCCCGTCTTGTAGTCTGTCACGGCGAAGCGCCTACCGTAGAAATATACCTTGTCCGACTGGCCGCTCGCCACTTCGTTGCCCGCGTCATCGTGCAGCCACAGTCGCTTCTCAATGACGACTTCCTCGTAATCTTCAAACCCGATTCCGACGAGCATCATTTGCTCTTTCTCGCGGCACATCTTCACCGCCATCTCAAGCGCGTCGTCGAGTTCTTCGTCCTCATCCTCGCCAGCCAAGACGGCGTGCGCCTTAGTGCCGTCCGCCGTCCATTTCTTCTCGGGAGGATCAATGTCGCCGGACGTGGCGCAACGGCCAAGCCACGCCGGGCAGGCGAGCGTGCGCGCCATCGTGGACGCGGAGGGTTTTCCGAGGCGAGGATCAGGCTGCATTTTCGATCTTCGGTTTCGTGATCTCGAAATAGATGCGCGCACAAGCGCGAACGTCAGCCATCGCATCGTGCGCGCCTTCAACATCCGTTCCGAACAGATGCTTGTGCGCCTCAGTCAGTTTCGGCCATTTGAAGTCTCCGTAGTTGCCCGGCAATTGGCAGATTTGCGTCGTGTTCTTCATCGTGCAAAAGGTGGCAATCTCCGCGAGGCGGTCGAAGCACTTCTGCGCGCCGGGATTCGGGAGCCGAACCAAGTCCGCCGAGACAACCAGTTCATCGAAGTCCAGATTGTGAGCAACGAGCGTGTCGGCCAGATGCAAAAAGTTGCTGAAGACCGCGAGCGCCGACATGATCGGGATGCCGCACTTTAGCGCCCTCTCGGTGGTGATGCCATGAATGGCGGAGGCATCTGCGGGAATCGTCCAGCCTTCCGGTTTGATGATCGCGTTGAGCGATCCACACTCCGCGCCGTCGTCATCAAAAAGAACGGCGGCGAGTTGCACGATGCGCGGCTGCATCGGGTGATTCGGTGGCGCTTTGAACAGCGCCTTTCCGGTCGTCTCGGTATCGAAGAAGAGTTTCATTTTGGTTGGATGGTATTTACGGGATGTGATTCCACGTCTTGCGTTTTACGACTGAGTGGATGTTTTCTTTTGTAACGCCAAACGCGCGCCCAAGGGCCGAAAGGGTAATTCCGCCGCGCGCCCATCTCTTTCTGATTTTACGAACAGATTGTGCGGTAAGCTTGGCGAACCATTGCCGCTCTCCTCTTGGGAGTTTTTCTGGATGCGTATAGGCTCCGGTTCGCTTTCCGCGCGCCATGCAGCTAGGATTTTTGACCGCGTGATGATCCTTGCCGCGCGGCCTTTTTTCGGGATACAGACGCGATCCATTTCTGTCGCCTTTTGCTGATCGACCCTTCTCAACCATGTCGCGTGAATTATCGTGTCTGGTGCCGATAAACAAGTGCGAAGGCCGCACGCAGGATGGATTGTCGCATTTGTGAAGCACCCACAGCCCATCCGGGATTGTACCCTACCGATATTTGCCAACATACCCGACTGGCTATTTGCTGCTTCCCGGCTGCCAAGAAATGCCCGTATCCGCTGCACTTGCACGCCGTCCATATCCAACACTTCCCGAGTTTTGGGCGATGCGCTGGAACACCACCGTTCTTGTCAACTTTCTCCCAAAATCGACGGCGCTCCGTCTCTGAAATGGATACGATCTGAGTCATGCAGGCGTTACGAATATCGCGGCTCTTACCGAAAATCAAACTTAATTCGCGGCGATTTCGTCCTTCACGATGTCAACGTTCTGCGCGAGCCACACGAGCCCGCTGTTCGCCACGTCGGAGAGCATCTTGCACGAGACGCCGCACTTGTGCTTCGCCTTCAGGAACGCCACGCACGCACGCTCCTCAAGGTCGCGCTCAGCAACGAGCACGCGGACATGCTTCACGAGCGCTGCCGGGTCGGTCGGCAGGTCTGCCGCTTGGCTCGATTCGGGCTCAGAAGGTTGCGACGCGGCGGCGATGTCTTCCGGCGTCGGTTCGCCTTGCGTGGGCGATTCGACGGGCTTGTCTGGATTGACCTTCTCGGATTGTGGTTGCGGCGGGGCAGACTTCTCTGCGCGCTTCGGCGGCGCGGCGACA
>Ga0075425_100000200_pt1 | contig 53809 bp, 40 predicted proteins | sample SoiMethybrSBSTD4_FD_75300 | JGI IMG/M metagenome (GOLD analysis project Ga0075425, IMG submission 75300) | Bulk soil microbial communities from a Populus tree surrounding site in Tennessee, USA - Soil MetaG P. TD hybrid SBSTD4 | ecosystem: Environmental > Terrestrial > Soil > Tree plantation... | reverse complement strand
ACGACAGCCACTCCTGGATGCCGTGCAGGTTCGCGCGCCTGGCCAGGTCGAGGAACAACGCCACGTCGAGCACGATGGGCGCGGCGAGAATGCTGTCGCGGCACAGGAAGTTGATCTTCAGCTGCATCGGATAGCCGAGCCAGCCGACCAGATCGATGTTGTCCCAGCCTTCCTTGTTGTCACCGCGGGGCGGATAGTAGTTGATGCGCACCACGTGGCAGAGATGCTCGTACAGATCCGGGTAGAGCTGCGGCTGCAGGATGTAATCCAGCACCGACTTCTTGCTCTCTTCCTTGGTCTTGAACGACTCGGGATCGTCGAGGACCTCTCCGTCGCGGTTGCCGAGGATGTTGGTCGAGTACCAGCCGTTGACGCCGAGGAGCCGCGCCTTGAGCCCCGGCGCGATGATCGTCTTGATCAGCGTCTGCCCGGTCTTCAGGTCCTTGCCGGCCAGCGGCGTTTTGGTCCGCGCCGCGAGCTCGACGAGCGCGGGGATGTCGGCGGTGAGATTCGGCGCCGCGTTCGCGTAGGGAATCCCTTCGCGAATCGCGGCGTACGCGTAGACCATGCTCGACGGGATCGACGGATCGTTGGTCTCCAGCGCGCGCTCGAAGTTCTCGATCGTCTGGTGCGCCGCCGTCTCGGTCATGAAGATCTCGGTGCTGCCGCACCAGATCATCACCAGGCGGTCGAGATGGTGTGCCGTCTTGAACGTCCGGATGTCCTGCACGACCTGCTCGGCGAGCTCTTTCTTGTTCCGGCCCGTCTTGACGTTCGGCCCCTCGAGCCGCTTCACGTAGTGCTTGTCGAACACCGCCGGCCACGGCCTGATCTTCTCGAGCTCGGGGCGGACCTGCTCGAGCAGCGACGGCTCGATCACGCCGGCGGTTCGCGCCGCCGCGTAGCAGTCCTCGTCGAAGATGTCCCAGCCGCCGAAGACGAGATCGTCGAGCGAGGACAGCGACACGACTTCGTTGATTTTCGGCGAGCGCCCTTCGGTGCGCTTGCCGAGACGGATCGTGCCCATCTGGGTGAGCGATCCGATTGGCTTGGCGAGGTTCTTTCGAATGGCGAGCACGCCGGCTATGGTCGTGGTGCTGACGGCGCCGAGGCCGACCAGCATCACGCCAAGCCTGCCGCGTGCAGGAGCGATATCCACAGGCGTAGGCATGAAAGACGGATCATATCGCGCGCGTCCCGTAGCGCGAAACTTTAGGCGAGCGGACGTGTAAGCTGGAGACGCAGATATGTTCCTGAAACGCCAGAACCCGCACGGCCTCGCGGTGAGCATGGCCGGCGCGAAGATGGGCGATCGCCTCCTGCAGATCGGCTGTGCGCACGGCGGACGCCTCGGCGCGATCGCGGTCAAAGTGGGATTGTCGGGCCGCGCCGCCGCCGCCGTTCCCGACGAGGCCTCGGCCGACCGCGCGCGCAAAGGCGGCGCCGAAGCCGGCGTCCTCGTCGATGTCGACATTGCGCCGCCAACACGGCTGCCCTACGAACCCGACGCGTTCGACCTCGTCGTCGCCGACGACAGCGGCGGATTGTTCGCGACGATGAGAGCCGAAGATCGCGTGGCGGCGGTGCGCGAGATCGTCCGCGTGCTGCGGCCTGGCGGACGCGTCGTGATGATCGGCGCCGGGCCGCGCGGCGGCATCGGCGCCATCCTGTCGCGGGCGCCGGACGCGCCGCCGTTCGTGTCCTCGGGTGAGGCGGTGAAAGCGCTCGAAGCCGATGGCTTCCGTTCGGCGCGCATTATCGGCGTGCGTGAGCGCTTGGCATTCGTCGAGGCGGTGAAACCGCGCGCCGTGTAGGGGCTCGGGGCTGGGGGCTAGCCGCTTGATGCAGACGTTTCATCTAGCCCCCAGCTGCCAGCCCCTACCGGGCACACGTCAGATGACGGCCGCCGTCGATCGGAATCGTCTCGCCGGTCATCCAGCCGGCGCGGTCCGATGCCAGGAACACGATCAGCTCGGCGATCTCCTCCGGCTTGCCTGGACGGCCGAGCGGGTGGGTCTCCTTTGAGCGCTCGAGAAACGCCGCGTACTTCTCCTCGTCCATCCCGGACCGCCGATGCAGGTTTGTGACGGTGACGCCGGGATTCACCGCGTTGACGCGGACGCCGAGCGGCGCCATTTCGATCGCGGCGCAGCGCGTCAAGTGATCGACGCCCGCCTTGCTGACGCAGTAGGCGAGCACGCCGGGAAACGAGCGCAGGCCGTTCACGCTCGACACGTTCACGACGGCGCCTTTGCGCGCGCGCAGATGAGGGGCTGCGGCGCGCATCAGGCGGAACGGCGCCGACAGGTTCACCGCGATCATCTCGTCCCACACGGCGTCGGTCGTCTGCTCGAGCGTACCGCTCGCGATGACGCCGGCCGCGTTGACGAGCACATCGATGTGCCCATACGCGCTGACCGCGGCGTTGACGATCGCATCGGCCGAGGCAGGCGACGTCAGGTCGGTTGCGCAGGTGGCGGCGTCGCCGCCCGCGGCGCGAACCACGCCGCTGACCTCGTTCAAGACGTTTTCATTACGGCCGACGAGTACGATTGACGCATGCTCCCGTGCGAACGCCTCAGCTGCCGCACGGCCGATCCCGCTGGTAGCCCCGGTGACAACGACGGTTTTGCCGCGAAATGCCATGCGGCGGAGTGTATCAGCGCCGGTGGCTGACGACATGACAAGGGGACACGTGTCCCGCCGGGAGCACAGCCGAACGGCGCTAACCCGCGAGGTTTCAACGGGAAACAGGGCGGAAATCGATAGGCAGGAGTTTTGCCTCGTTAGCCGGCGGATTCATGCGTCCAGCACCTCAGGCCGACCTCTACTCGCCCGGTGAGATCGCCATCGCCGCCGGCGTCTCCGAAGCGGCGGTGCGCGCGGCGCTCGGCGCCGCCCGCGAGTACGTCAGCTTCGACGAGGCGGTGCGGGTCGGTCGGCGGCTCGCCGTGGCGGCGCCTGCCGGGGTGCGCAGTACGCCGCATCCGAGCGAGTTAGCCGCGGACGTGTCCGACGCCGACGTCGACATCCACATTCCGCAGGCGCGCGGTGTGCCGCTCGTGGTCTCGAGCACGTTGCACGTTGCGCTCATCGCCGTGCTGCTGTTCGCGACGTTCAACCTTGCGCCGCGGGCTGCGGCGCTGCGCGTCGATTCGCCGGTGGAACCGATGCGGCTCGTGTTTCTCGCGACGCCCGGACCCGGCGGCGGCGGTGGCGGCGGCGGGCTGCTGCAGAAGGCCCCCGCACCGAAAGCGCAGCGCGTAGGCAAGCGGGCGATCAGCAGTCCCCTTCCGAAGCGCGTCGAGCCAAAGCCCATCGAGCCGGCGCCCAAGCCGCCGGAGCCCAAGCCCGAGCCGCCGCTCAAATCCGAGCAGCTGCCGGCGGTGGTCGCGCCGATCATCACGGCGCCCGCCGACAACAGGAACCGGGTCGGCGTGTTGACCGACTCGCACGCCGAAACCGAGAGCCACGGCCCGGGCGCGGGCGGCGGTGCCGGCACGGGCAAAGGGACCGGGCTTGGCGAAGGCGACGGCACCGGTGTCGGCCCCGGGTCGGGAGGGGGAACCGGCGGCGGTCCGTATCGTCCGGGCAGCGGCATCGAGCCGCCGCGGGTGCTCCAGGAAGTGAAAGCCGATTACACCGAGGACGCGAGGCGGCGCGGCCTGGCCGGCGACGTCGTCCTTGAAATCATTGTGCGCCGCGATGGGTCGGTCGGCGACGTTCGCGTGTTGCAAGGGCTCGGCAGCGGGCTGAACGAGCGCGCGATACAGGCCGTCCGCCAGTGGCGCTTTGCGCCGGCGCGCCGGCTCGGCACGCCGGTCGATGTCATCGTCGAAGTCGCGGTGGAGTTCCGGTTGCGATGATATTCCTGCTAATCGTCACGGTGTCGTCGATGGTCCTCGCCGCGATCATGAGCGTGATCGCCTGGCGGCTCGCGGCTGCGGAACGGCGGCGATCGGAGGCGCGGATCGCCGCGCTGTCCGCCGAGATCCACGCGCCGGCACTCGCCGGAACCGGCACCCGGAACGCGCGCCGCGCGGAAATTGGCCTGCGTGCCGAGCCGCCGCGGCTCACCGCGGTGCCGCAGCCGCGTTCGCCGCAGCGATGGGACGAGGACCTGCCGTTGCGCCCCGGCGACTCGGGCGCGCCCGGTCAGCTGTTCGCCACCGCGCATCAGGGCAGCGGCGCGGGACGACTACCGATCGTCGCCGGGGTCGTCGGCGCGCTCGCCGCGCTCGTCCTCGGTGCCGTCCTGCTTCGCGGCGGGCCAGCCGCCACGCGGACGACAACCGCGACGCCGCCTGCCGCGACAGGCGATAATCGGACTGTTGCTGCCGTCGCCCCGGCCCCGCTGGAGCTGGTGGCGCTCGGACACGAACGCGACGGCGACCGCTTGATCGTGCGCGGCGCGATCCGCAATCCGCCGGCAGCACCGGCGGTCGAGCCGCTCACCGCGGTCGTGTTCGTCTTCGATGCCGACGGGGGGTTCGTGACCAGCGCTCGCACCGCGGTCGATGCCAACGCCTTGCGCGCCGCGGGCGAAACGACGTTCGCTGTCACTGTTCCGGATGCCGCGTCGGTGAGTCGGTACCGCGTCAGCTTCCGATCCGGTGATCGGATCGTGCCGCACGTCGATCGGCGTGAAGCAGTGAAACGGTCATGACCAGAGTCCCGCGTCCCATCGCGTTGTTCCTGACGGCATCGGCGGCCGTCGTGCTGCTGGCGTCGGTGCACGCACAGCCGCCGCAAACGGCGCCCTTGCCGCCGCAGCCGCAAACGCAGCCGAAGACCGGCGACGACCAGTCGTCGTTCCGCTTCAAGAGCGGCGTCGAGCTGATCAACGTTACCGCCACCGTCTCCGATCCGACTGGCCGATTCGTTTCCGGCCTGCAGCAGGACGATTTCCTCGTCTACGAAGACGACAAGCCGGTGAGCGTGACGCACTTCAGCGCCGACCGCGTCCCGGTGAGCCTCGGCATCGCGCTCGACACCAGCGGCAGCATGGCCGGCCACAAGATTCAGGCGGCGCAGGACGCGCTCGATCGCTTCCTCTACGAACTGCTCGACAAGAGCGACGAGATCTTCCTCTACCGCTTCAGCAACGTTCCGATGCTGCTGCAGGGATGGACGCGCGATCGCCAGCTGCTGTCGCGCGCCCTCGGCCGCATCACTCCGAACGGCGGCACCGCCATGTACGACGCGGTCGCCGATGCGATCCCGATGGCGCAGCAGGGGCAAAACCGCAAGAAGGCGTTGCTCGTGATCTCCGACGGCAACGACACCGCCAGCGGCACGAACATCCGCGAGCTGAAGGCTCGCATTCGCGAAAGCGAAGTGCTGGTCTACGCGATCGGGATCGACGGCGAAGCCGAGATGACGTCGCGGCCGCAGGCGCCCATTGGACCACCGCGGTTCCCGACGCCGTTTCCGTTCCCGGGCCGTCGTCCCGGCACATTCCCGCCGGTGGGCGGCGGTGGTGGACGCGGCGGCGGCGGTAGTGGTGGTGGTGGCTGGGGCGGCGGACGCACGCGCAACGTCGACGATCGCGTGAACGTCGCCGCGCTGCGCGACATGACCGACGACAGCGGCGGCCGCACCGAAATCGTGCGCGACGCGCGCGACCTGGATCCGTCGACGGCAAACATCGCCGACGAGCTGAGCAAGCAGTACTACCTTGGCTATCAGGCCAGCGGCGCGAAGGACGGCCGCTGGCACGCGATTCGTGTCGAAGTGAAAAACCACAACTACCGCGTCCGCGCCCGTCGCGGTTATGTAGCCAGTTGACGCTGACGCCTCGCGTCAGCGTCAGCTGGCCCGTCAAACCATAGCCATCAGCAATCAGCCATCAGCTATTCACAGTCCATTCGCCAGCAACCCATCAGCGATTAACCATTAAGATGACGTGTGCATTTGCTCGCGGCGGCGCTTGGTCTGAGCCTTCTCGGTAGCTGCGGCGGACTCCTCGTCGCTTCTTCTCTCGTTTTCTTCCCTGCGCGCGTCCGTACGCGGCTCGTGCCCTGGCTGGTCAGCTACGCCGTCGGCGCGCTGCTTGGCGTCGCGTTGCTCGCGTTGCTCCCCGAAGCGCTCGCCGAACTGGCGCCGCAGGCGGTATTCGGGACGCTGCTGTTCGGCATCCTCGTTTTCTTCGTGCTCGAAAAGCTGGTGCTGCTCCGCCACTGTCACACCGACGACTGTCACGTGCACGCCGCCGCCGCGCCGCTCGTATTCATCGGCGATGCGTTCCACAACTTCCTCGACGGCGCGATCATCTGCACGGCGGTGCTCACCTCGGTCCCGCTCGGCATCAACACCGCCATTGCCGTGGCCGCGCACGAGATTCCACAGGAGGTCGGCGACGTCGCCGTCCTGCTCGCCGCCGGCTACAGCCGCGGACGGGCCCTCCTCCTGAACGTGGCCACCGGTGTGTCCGGGATCCTCGGCGCGCTGCTCGCGTTCGTCACCGTCGAGATTGTGCCTGGTGTCCGTCCGTATGTGCTGGCGATCTCGTCGGCGAGCCTGTTGTACATCGCCATGTCCGATTTGATTCCGGATCTCCACCGCGGCGAGGTCGACTCGAGCGGGCTGCGCCAGGTCGTGCTGATCGCGGCCGGCATCGTCACCGTGGTCGTGTTCGAACGGATGGTCGGCTGATGGCCATCGACAAGGTGAATCTCGCCACCGTCGAGAAGATGTGGCGACGCGAAGTCGAGGCGTCGGCCACTTACAAACATCTCGCCCAGCGCGAGCGCGATCCCAAGCGGCGTGACATCCTGCTCCGGCTCGCCGAACAGGAAGACAAGCATGCCGCACGCTGGTCCGAGCGGATCGCCGCGGCGACCGGACATGCCCCCGATCCCGAAGAAGTGAAACGCGGCCTGTCCTGGTTCCAGCGGATCTCCGATCCGAACGTCGTGCTGCACCGGCTCGAGCAGGAAGAGAACAAGGCGGAAGCCGAATACGACCAGCTGATGGCGCGCCTCAGCGATCCCCTGGACCGGCGGATTGCTGAAGAGGCGATGCTCGAAGAGCGCGACCACGCCGTCGTCCTGCGGACGCTCGCCGGTGGCAAGATTCCGACGCCGCGATCGACGCTCGATACGATTCTCGGGCGCGAACGCTGGCACGTCCGCGGCACCGGCTGGATCGGCGATGCCATCTACGGGGTCAACGATGGCCTTGGCGCGGTCTTCGGCATCGTCTCGGGCATGGCCGGCTACACCGGCGGAAGCGAAGTCGTACTGGCGGCGGGGCTCGCCGGCACGCTCGCGAGCGCGCTGTCGATGGGCGCCGGCGCGTACCTCTCGTCCAAGTCGCAGCGCGAGGTCTACGAATCGGAAGTCGCCCGCGAGAAGGCGGAGATTGAAGAAGACCCGCACGAGGAGATGCTCGAGCTCGAGCTGTTCTACCAGTTGAAAGGCTTCTCCGCTGAGGAGTCGCGGTCGATGGCCGAGCGGCTGCAGAAAGAGCCGAAGCAGTTTCTTCGCACGCTCGTCCACGAGGAACTCGGCCTCAACGAAGAGACGTTCCCGAACCCGTGGCGCTCGACGGTGTCGGCGAGCCTCTCGACGGCGCTTGGCGGCTTCATCCCGATCATCCCGTTCTTCTTCACGGTGGGCATGCCGGCCGTGATTGCGTCGTTCATCATCAGCACTGTCGCCCACTTCGTCGTCGGCGCGTCCAAGGCGCTGGTGACAATGCGCCCGTGGTGGGCGACCGGCCTGGAGATGACCGCCGTCGGCATCCTCGAAGCGGCGATCACCTACGGGCTGGGGCTCGCGTTCGCTGGCCATTGACGAGTTGCTCGCACCAGAGGACACTGGACGCGACTCTCCAACGAAAACCCGCGGGAAATCGCTGATTTTGGTGGCACCTCCTTTGCGCTCTGGATGTAGCGCGAAGGCTTTAGCCGAGCGACGGACGCTCCCCTGAAGGCTTCGCGCTACGTCGAATGCGAGGCACGAGCCGGCATTCAGGAGGGCAAGATGACGAGAAAAATTGTGGCGTGCGCCGGAGGTCTGCTGCTCATCGCGCAGACTGCGCTCGCCGGTCCAGTCGGACAGCCAGACCGCAAAGACTTCCAGGTGTTGAAAGACGTCGCGACCAGCGTCGAGCGCTACACGCAGTTCACGATTTTCGACGACGTCAGCGCCAGCGTGACAGATGGCGCCGTCACGCTGACCGGCAAGGTGACGATGCCGTTCAAGCGCGACGACATCGCGAAGCGCGTCGCCAAGATCGACGGCGTCCGCACCGTCGAGGATCGCATCGACGTGCTGCCGGTGTCGCAGTTCGACGACGAGTTGCGGCTGCGGATCGCGCGCTCGATTTACGGCAATTCCAATTTCTGGAACTACGGCATCATGCCGAACCCGCCGATTCACATTGTCGTCGAGCACGGCCGGGTGACGCTGACCGGCGTCGTCCAGAGCGAAGTCGATCGCGCGCTGGCGCGTTCGCTGGCGACGCAGTTCGGCGCGCTGTCGGTCACCAACGCGTTGAAGACCGACGCCGAGATGCGGGACGCCCTTGAAAAATCCGAGTGAGGTCAGCATCGCGCTGGAGACAGGCGCGACGACGACGGCGCTCGTCTACCCGGGCGCGGGCGAGGGTGCGAGTGGACGAGCGGCGCTCGTCCTCGCGCACGGCGCCGGCGCCGGGCAACGCAGCGCGTTCATGGTTGATTTCGCGGCCGCGCTATCGGACCTGGGTCTCGACGTCGTCACGTTCAATTTCCTCTACACGGAGCAGCGGCGCAAGATTCCCGATCGCGCCCCCGCCCTCGAAGCCTGCTATCGCGCGGTGATCGCCGCCGTGCGAGATCGGCTCGAGAGCGCTCGGCGGGCCTTGTTCATCGGTGGCAAGTCGATGGGCGGCCGCATCGCCACGCAGGTCGCGGCAGCCGAGTCGTCGCTGCCGATCGCGGGGCTCGTGCTGCTCGGCTATCCACTGCATCCGCCCGGCAAACCGGCCGAACGGCGCGACAAGCATCTGCCGTCGGTATCGCGGCCGATGCTGTTCGTGCAGGGAACGCGCGACGCGTTCGGCACGCCCGACGAACTGACGCCGCTGCTGCAGACGCTCGACCCGGCGCCGATGCTCTACCCCGTGGCGCAGGGCGACCATTCGTTCAAGTTGTCGCGGAGGGATCCGGCGGCGCAGGCGGCCATCTACGACGGCATCCAGCGGGTTATCGCCGACTGGGTCCGAGCGCTAGCTCCATGACGTCGCCGTGACGGGTGAAGCCGTGCCGCTCGTAGAGCGTCACGCTGCGCGATGACGGCCACAGAATGACGCGATCCATCTGCTCGGCGCGCGCCCACGCGAGCGCGGCGTCGAGCAGCCGTGAGCCGGCGCCCCCGCGGTGATCCGGCTGCACATAAACGTTCGACACATAGGCGTGCCGTTCGCGCTCGGCGACCGGATTCGGCATCTTGTTGATCGTCTGGACCCAGAGCTGACCGACGATCGCCTCGCCGGCAACAGCGACCCATGCGCGCCACACCGCCTGCGACGCGAGCTCGCGCCGCATCCAATCCGCGCAGCGCCGCAGGAATGCGTCGTGCTCCTCTTGAACGGGCGCGCGCGCGACGCGGAAGTCCCATCGCAGCTGCGCGAGCCGATCGGCGTCGCCGGCAACGGCGGCGCGCACCTCAGTCACGCCCGCCATGCCTGCTCCAAGAACGTGCCGGCGGCCCGGATCACCGGCTCGGACCACTCGTGGCCGCCGGCGAAGGTCAACGGAGTGACCGCGACGCCGGCGACGCGCAGCCGACCGATATCGGCGTCGAACTTCGCCGTCGTATACCACGCGTCGCCGGCGCCGCGGCAGATGAGGACGCGCGCGATCCGGCCGAGCGCCGCGGCGTCGAGCTCCGGCGGCACGTCGCCGCCGACCGAAACCACCGCGTCGACCGTGCGCGGCGACGCAGCGGCGGCCCGGAAGGCCATCGCTACGCCTTGCGAGAACCCGGTGAACACCAGCGGACCGGATCCCGGCCACTCACCGCTCACCGCGTCGACGACGCTGGAGACGTAGCCGAGGTTGTCGGCGATCGCCAGGTCGCGATCCTGACGCGTCATCCAGCTCGCCACGACTTCGTTGGTGCGGCGCTGGTAAAAGCGGTGGAGGCCCTGGATGGCGACAAGCAGCCATCGTTCGGCGCCAGGGATCGCCCGCATTCGCGCGAGCTGCGCCTCGGCACCCTCCGCGTAGCCGTGGAACCCGACGAGCGTGCCGTCTGATGAATTGACATCTCCCGGCGGGTCGACCAGATATCGTCCGTGTGCGGCGGTTCGGATGGTTCGTTCGATCACAGGTCACTTCGACGCACGAGAGCGCCGCGGCTCCGCGCGTCATTGGCGGCACCGGCCTCGTGAAGACCATAATCTTACGGCAATGGATGCCGCCGACATTCGCCCCGTGGCCGCTTCGGCCCAGAATCAGTCGGCCGTCGATCTCTTCCTCATCTTCGTCGGCGCCAACATCGTCGCAACCACGTTCCAGGTCGGCGCGAGCCTCGCCGGATCGTTTGCGCTCGGCGCGATGCTGGCGATCATCGCGCTCGGCAGCGTCGCCGGCGCGGTGCTGGTTGCGGCGCTCGCCCCGCTCGGATCGCGCCTTCGCGTCCCGTCGGTGATCGCGGCCCGGCCGGCGCTGGGGATGAGCGGCGCCGGGATCGTCGCCGTCGTTCTCTACGTTTCCAACTTCGCGTGGATCGCGCTCAACAACGTCATCGCGGCGTCGGCATGCGCGCGCGCGGCGCGCGTCTGGCTGGGGCCGGCGTTCAGCGCCGAAACGCCGTGGGCGATCGGGCTGGGACTGCTGGCGACGGCAGTCGTCTGGCGCGGCCCCGGCGCGGTCGCGCGGGCCGATCGCGTCGCCGTCCCGTTGATGCTGGCAGTCGCCGCGCTGCTCACAGTCGCTTGCGCGCGTCACGTCGCGGACGCGAAGGCGCTGCCGCGCACGGCGATGAGTCCGGCGCGGGCCTTCGACGTGGTGATCGGCTACCAGGTGTCGTGGATCCTGATGTTTGCCGACTTTTCGCGCTACACGCGGTCCGCGCGCGGCAGCGCCGTCGCCGTCTTCACGGCGCTGGCCGCGACGAGCATCTGGATCATGCCGCTGGGCGCCGTCGCGGCGCGGACCGCGGGCGACGTCGATCCCGGTGCGATGCTCGATGCCGTCGGCCTGGGCGCATCGGGCGCGCTGCTCCTCGCGCTGGCAACCGTGACCACCAACTTCGTCAACATTTATATGTCATCGCTGGCGTGGAAGAGCCTGACGCCGCGCGCGTCGGATGCCGCGGTCGTGTGGTCGATCGGTGTCGTCGGCACCGCGTTGAGCGCGCTGCCCGGCGTGTGGCTCGAGCAGTACACGAGTTTCATGGTGATTCTCGGCGGCATTCTCGTGCCGATCGGCGGGCTGCTGATCGCGCACTACTACATCCGTCCGGCGCGGATCGACGGCCGACTGATCGACGAGATGTACGACGCGCAGGGTCCGTTTCGAGGCGTGTCGAGCGGCGGGATCACCGCCTGGGCGATCGGCGCGATCGTGTATGTCGTCGCCTCGCGAACCGACCTCGGAGGCACGGCGCCGTCGCTGGTCGCATCGATGATCGTCTACGCGCTCATCGCACCTTCGCATCGAATATCGACGTAGCGCGAAGGCTTTAGCCGAGCGTGCCGCATGCCGCCGTCCTGATCGCTCGGCTAAAGTCTTCGCGCTACTCAGCACGGAGGCCGGCGAGCGGATCGAGCGTGGCGGCGCGGCGTGCGGGAAGCAGGCACGCGGCGACAGCCGTGACGAGCGCCAGCGCGATCGCGACGGTGAACGCCGCGGCATCCGCCGACGAGACACCGAAGAGCAACGCCGAGAGTGTCCGGCCGAGTGCGAGCGCGCCGATTGCGCCGGCGACGCCGCCAATCACCGCGAGCCACAGGCCCTGGCGGACGACGAGCCACAGCACGTCGCGCGGTTCGGCGCCGAGCGCCATCCGGACGCTCAGCTCCTGGCGCCGCTGGCTGACGCTGTAGGACAGCACGCTGTAGATGCCGAGCGCCGACAGGCCGAGCGCAAGCGCCGCGAAGACACCCATCAGCAGCATCAACGCACGCGGACGATCGGTGGCGTCGCCGATGATTCGATCCAGCGTCCGCGCCGAGGACAGCGGCAGGTTCGGATCGAGCCGCTGGACCGCCGTGCGGACCGCCGAGGTCAACGCCGCGGCGCTGCCCTGACCTTTGACCACCAGGTTGAAGCCACGGAACGAGAACTGGCGATACGTGAAGTAGATCGCTGGCTCGGGCGGCTGCGCCAGCGATGCGTTCTTCACGTCGCGGACCACGCCGACGACTTCGTACCTGGTGGTCGGCGGCATCAGCACCGCACCCATCGGGCCGATGTAGCGGACCGCGGTCGTGATGCGCTGCCCGATCGGATCCTGGTTCGGCCACTCACGGCGTGCCAGCGCTTCGTTGATGACGACGGCGCCTGGCGCGTTGACGTTATCGTGCGCCTCGAAGAAGCGGCCTTTCACGAGCGGGACGCCGATCACCTTGAAGTAGTCCTCGTCGACGCTCTGATGCTGCGCCAGCGGTGCATCTTCGGGCGCCGGCTGGGGACGTCCGTCGATCAGAAACGGCATCCGCCAGCCGGCATCGAGCGGCAGGAAGTTGGCCAGTCCCGCATCGGCAACGCCGGGCTGCGCCCGCAGCGACGTCAGCAGCTGATCGTAGAAATCCGCGATCTTCCCGAAGTCCCTGTAGCTCGCCGGAAGGTCCAGGTTGACGGTGAGCACGCGCGCCGGTTGGAACCCGGGATCCTCCTGCACGAGGCGCTGAAAACTTCGTCCGAGCAGCGCCGCGCCAACCAGCAGCATCACCGCGAGGCCGATCTCGGCGACCACCAGCACGCCGCGGGCGCGCGCACGCGCCGCGCCGGCATCGCCGCGTCCCGATTCCTTGAGCGCGCGCTGCACGTCGCCGCGTGCCATCAGGATTGCGGGCACGACGCCGAACCCGATCGAAGTTGCCACGGCGAGCGCGACGGCAAAGAGCATGACCCGCATGTCGACGCCAACGCTCGTCAGGCGCGGCAGGTCGACCGGCGTCGCCACCACCAGCAGGCGCACGGCCGCGGCGGCGACCGCGACGCCCAGCGCCGTCCCAATCGAGGCGAGCAGCATGCTCTCGGTGATAAATTGCCGGACCAGCCGTCCGCGGCTGGCGCCGATCGCCGCCCGAACCGCGACCTCGCGCTCGCGGACGGTGGCGCGCGCCAGCAGCAGGCTCGCGACGTTGGTGCAGGTGATGACCAGCAGGAATGCGGCGGCGCCGAACAGCGCGAACAGCGCCGGACGGAAGTAGCCTTCGATTTCGTGCGCGAGCGGAATCGCGCGGGCGCCCCAGTCGGCGTTGGTCGCCTTGAACTCGGTGCCAAGCCGGGTCGTCAACGCGCGCAGCTCGGCGTTCGCCTGATCAACGGTGACGCCCGGCTGCAGGCGGAAGAGCGATTCGACGAAGTGTGCGCCGCGGCTGTGCTGCGAAAAGTCCCACTGCAGCCGCTGCCACACGTCGGTGCCGTTCGGGTAATTGAAGTCCGGCGGCATCACGCCGACGACCCGGTAGGCAATCGCGCTGAGCGCAATCGGCTTGCCGACGATCGCCGAGTCGCTGTTGAAGCGGTCGCGCCACAGGCGATAGCTGATCACCGCGATCGGCTCGCGTGAATAGAAAGCCGACTCCGGAAACCCGCCACCGATCATCGGCTGGACGCCGATCACTGAAAAGAAATTGCCGCTCGCTTCCACCGCGTTGACGCGCAGCGGATCTTTTCCAGGCTCCGTGACGTTCACCTGCGGATACCACCAGCCGGCGCCATCGGTGAACACCTGCTTCAGGTTCCGATAGTCGTGAAACGTCACCGGCGAGATACGCTCGTGTGTGAGCGCCTTTGCCGGGTTCAAGTCCCAGATCATCGTCAAACGATCCGGCTCCGGGTAGGGCAGCGGCCGCAGGACGACGCGATCGAGCACGGTAAAGATCGCGGTCGTAGCGCCGACGCCAAGCGCGAGCGCGACGAGCGCGGCGGCGGTGAATCCCGGTGTCCGGCGCAGTTGCCGCCAGCCGAAACGAATGTCCTGGAGAAGAGTGTCCATCGAGCGCCTCGAGGCGGTTAGACGGATGCGCTCGGGGTTTGGTTGATAATTCCGCGTCGTGATCACCGCCAGCCGCGACGATCGGGCGCCGTTTCGCTTCGTCAACATTCTGTTGGCGGCCGTCGCCATTGCTGGGTTTGCAGGCGCGCTCGCACTTGCCTGGATGCCCGTCTCCGCTGCGGTGTCGCAATTCGTGGTCGAGGACATCGGCTATTACCTCACCACGGCGCGTAACGCCGTGCGCGGTGCCGGCGTGACGCTCGATGGGCGGAATCCAACGAACGGATTTCATCCGCTGTGGCTTGTGATTCTCTCCGCGGAAGCGTCGCTGACCGATGGCTCTTCGGAGTGGCTGTTTCACCTTGCGCTCACGACCTGTGCCGCGCTGTTCGCCGCGACCGTGCTGATCGTCTATCGCGACGTCCGGAACAGGATGGCGCCGTGGCTTGCGGCACCCGTCGCCGCACTGATGCTGTGGAACTATCGATTGGCGTCGGTTGCGCTCGGCGGTCTCGAAACCGCGCTGGCCGGCTTCGCGACCGTCGCGACGATCTCCTACCTCGCACGGTCGCCTGAACCGCTGACACTGCGCCGCGCCGCCGGCCTCGGCGCGCTCGTCGGCATCGCGTCGCTCTGCCGCATGGACGCGCTGCTGCTCGGCGCGATCGTGGTCGCGTGGGTCGGTCTGCGATCGCTGCACGCCGGCCTTGCGAAGGCAACGGCGATCGTCGCTGTGGTGCTGGCCGTCATGCTCGTGACGCTGATCCCGTGGTTCGCCTTCAGCCAGGAAGCCGTGCACGCGTGGCTGCCGCGCAGCGGCGAAGCGATTCGCCATTTCACGACGCCGCCGTTTGCGCGACCGTGGACGGCGCCGCGGGTCGCTGCCGCCATCCGCCAGACAGTCATCGGGCCGGCCGGAGATGTAGCCAACGTGTTCGGCATCTGGCCGCTGGTGAACGTCGGACGCATGACCAGACTCGGCGGTTTCGTGACGCTCGCCGCGGCGCTGACGATCCTCGCGGCCATCAGCTGGCGGGAGCGCCACGATCCTCTCGTGCGCCGACTGCTCTGGGTTCCAGCCTACGCAGCGGCAATGGCCGTCTATTACACGCAGTTCACCTCGAACCACCTGCGTTATCTCTACTCGCCGGTGCTGGCGATGTTTTATTTTTCCTGTGCCGTCATCGCGGCAGGGGCGCGCGACAGCCGTCCGACGCGCGCGCCTGGGGCAGCCGCGTGGGCCGCGGCCGTCGCGCTGACGATCACAACGTTCGCTGGCCGTGCCGCCTTTCGCAACCATCTCGGCACGGCAGCGTCCCCACTCGGGCAACGGGCGTTGCTCGACGATCTGTCCGCCTGGCTCGCCGCCCGCACTCCACCGTCCGCGCAGGTCGGCTCGTTCAACGCCGGCCTGATCAGTTTTTTCTGCGGTCGCACCACCGTCAACCTCGACGGCGTGATGAACGACAACGCCCTCGAAGCGCTGCGCTCCGGCACGCTGTGCGAGTACGTCGACGCTCAGGGGCTCAACTACCTGGCCGACAACCGCCTCGCGATCGAGTTCTTTCTCGACGCCGATCGATCGTGCCGCAGCCGACGCTGGCGATCCGAGTGGCAGACGGTGCATCGCGTCGCGCGTCCGATCGATGCCACCGCTGATCTGCAGGAATTCGTCGTGATGCAGCGGCGCTAGCGTCTTTAATTCTTCGTAGTGTTCGGCTTCAGCCGGACTCTACGACGGTCCGCCTGAAGGCGGACACTACGGGAAAATAAACCGCTCCGAACGTTCTGCGACGAAAATCAGCAATCGAGCGGATGCTGGACGATGACCGCGTCGCGGACCGGTCGGCCGCCGATCAGATGTTCCTGGATGATCCGCTCGAGGACCGGCGGATCGCACTCGCGGTACCAGGTGCCTTCCGGATAGACAACGGCAATCGGTCCGCCTTCGCAAATCCGCAAGCAGTTGGCCTTGGTGCGGAGAATGCCCCCTTGCTCGGAAAGCCCCAGCTCTTTGAGGCGCGACTTCAGAAACTCCCATGCGACCAGGCCGCGGTGCAGGTCGCAGCACTTCGGCTTGGTCTGATCGCAGCAAAGCAGGATGTGACGCCGCGCGACGGGAATACCAACGCTCTCGGCCTCGCCGCGCTGTGATTCATTCGACACAGCTCGCCCCGAACACCCAGCCGCTACACGCCGTACTCATCCGGATTCCACTCGAGCCCGAGCTCGCTCGGCGGGGCCATGTAGCCGATCAACGCAGAGGCGGCGACGACGGCGGGGCTCGCAAGGTAGCCCTCGCCGCCGAGCCCCATTCGGTTCTGCCAGTTGCGGTTGAACGAGGTGATCGCACGCTGGCCGGCGTGCAGCGCGTCGGGGCCCTGGCCAAAACAGGGTCCGCACCACGACTGCCGGATCTGGCCGCCGACGGCGCGAAACACGTCGGCGATCGATTCGCCGTCGAGCCGCGGGTCGGGGCGCTCGATCTGCTTCGAGACGCCGCCCGATCCCGGGAAGATCACGAACTCCTTCGCTGCTTTCGACGCACCGTGCTTGCGTGCGGCGCGGATCACGAGAGCCGCCGTCAGCAGATCGTCGTAGCTGCCGTTGGTGCACGACCCGATCATCGCCTTGTCGAAGGTGACGCGTTCGCGCGCCACCTCGTCGGCCGGGAACGCGTTGCCCGGGCTGAACGGCTTGGCAATCATCGGCAGCACGTCGCCCAGATCGAGCGTCTCATCGATCGCGTAGACGGCGTCGGCACCGGGGGCGAACTTCGGATACGGCAGCTCGGTGATCCCCTTCTCGCGGTACCACCGGTAGGTGATCTCGTCCGGTGCAAAGATGCCGTTCAGCGCCTCGGCCTCGGCCATCATGTTGGCGATCGTGTTGCGATAGACAATCGGCAGCTGCTTGTTTGCATCGACGAGTTCGACCGACATGCCCTGCGACTGCTTCGCGCCCCATCGCCGCAGCAGCTCGAGGACGATGTCCTTGCCGCTCACCCAGGAGTGCAGCCGTCCGGTGAACACCACGCGGCGCGCCTTCGCGACCGTGAAATAGATGTAGCCGGTCGACCATCCGAAGCCGAGCGTCGTCGAGCCGACGCCCATGCCGACCGCGCCGTAGGCGCCGTAGGCGCGGCTGTGCGAGTCGGCGCCCGGGATGAACTGCCCCGGCATGACGAGACCTTGTTCGGGGAAATAGAAGTGGAAGATGCCGTCGCCCGGCGTCGCATAGTACGGCTTCTCGATCCCGTGCAGCCGCGCGAATTCCCGGCCGATCGCCGTCTGCTTGTCGTCGTCGGACTTGCCGGTGAACACGAAGTGATCGTTGGCGATCGCTGCCTGGCGAGGATCGATCGCGTTGCCGCCGGTGATCTGGTTGAACGTGTGAATCGCGAACGGCGCGGTGCCGTCGGACGCAGGCAGCAGGTCGGCATAGACGCGCAGCGTCGCGCCTGGCAGAACCTCGGCGTTCTTGTCGACGCGGTGCGCCCAGACGATCTGTTCCGTCGCCGTCATCCGGCGCGCAGTGGCGGCGTCCGGCCAATCGATCCGCGGCGGACGCTCGACAGAGCTGCGAAACTCGCGGCGGCCGGCCGCGAAGATGCCGCCGGTGCGCCGGATCTCGTCTTCCTTCGCGCTGAGCGGGACCGGATCGTAGCTCTTGCCCTGCGTCTCGTTGGTCAGCCGCCGCGAAGCGGGCTCGAAGCTGAACTCGTCGCCGTCGCGCGCGTCGGCCACCGCTTCCGCACTCTGCACGACCTGCAGCCCGAGGTTGAGCGCGTTGCGGCGGAAGATGTCGCCCATGTTGTTGCCGCAGACGATCACCATCTCGAGCCCCGCTTCTTCGGCGATCGCTTTCAGGCCTGCAGGACTCATCTCCCGTGACGAACCGATCGCGAAACGATCGCCGGCGACGAGAAACGTCTCGCCGCGATGGACGCGCGCGCGGAAGTCCGGCATCAGGTAGCGGAACGATCCGGCCTTCCAGCGCTCGTCGAGTGTATCGAGGCTCTCCGACACGCAGTCGGCCGCGGGCGTGATCTGATCGGTGTCGATCGCGTCGAGCTTCTTTTTCTTGCCGAGGACTTTGAGGTCCCAGAAAATCAACGCCTTGCCGCGGATCACCGTCGTCGACGCAGTGGCGGACTCCAAGCCCGTCGGTTCAGCAATCGAGTCCAGCGAGACGCCCGGCTTCAGCCTGGCGGGTTCAATCGTGTGCATCGCTGATCCAATACTAGCGTGCCGGTCTGAGCGGTGCGAAAGGTTGGTATCATGAAGTTGTCGTCATGTCCGAACTGAGAGACCAGCCGCTCTACGCGCCGAGTTCCGAAGCCGTCACCAACAACGTGCGCGTCGAGGTGGAGTCCCAGTACGCGCCGGAGCACTCGCAGCCGTTCCAGAACGAGTGGTTCTTCCACTACACGGTGCGGATCTCGAACGAAGGCGAAGACACGGTCCAACTGCTCACCCGTCACTGGATCATCACCGACGCGACCGGACGCACCGAGGAAGTCACCGGACCCGGCGTCGTCGGCGAACAACCGGTCCTGCGACCCGGCGAGTCGTTTCAGTACACGTCAGGGTGTCCGCTGAAGACGGCGACGGGCGTGATGCGCGGGACGTATCAGATGGTGACCGAAGACGGCGAGCACTTCGACGTCGAGATCGCGCCGTTCGCCCTCCACGAGCCGTACACCATCCACTGAGGGGGGTCGGGAACCGTTTCCCGGTTCCGCCACTTTTCCACAAGGGGTCGGGAACCGTTTCCAGTACACCCCGCTTTCCAGACCAGGGTCGGGAATCGTTTCGGGCTGGAAAGCCCGCGTTTGCCTGCGCGCGACACCGCGCGGCGCTAAGACTTTCGAGTCAAACCGATCGGGGCCCGTGAACATGGGCGAGATGGAGGCTGGCCGGCGATTTTCGGCGCGGTTTTCCACAGGGGGTCGGGAATCGTTTCTCGCTCGTTAGCAAAATCTGCCACGTTGTAAATCGATTCCCGACCCCGTGTGGGAATTAAAAAACGGATCCCGACCCCCTGTGGAAATCTAAAACGGTTCCCGACCCCCCTCCGCCTCTCAGGCGAGCGGTTTCCCGAACGTCCTGATTGCGTCGAGGAAGGCGTCGCCGAAGTCGGCGGCCTTTCTCGCGCCGACGCCGTAGATGCCGTGCAGGTCATCGATCGTCTTCGGCCGGCGCTGCACCATGTCGCGCAGCGTCGTGTCGTGGAAGATCACGTACGGCGGCACGCCGCGCTCGCGCGCCAGGCGCAGGCGGACGCTCCGCAGCAGGTCGAAGAGATCCGCGTCCACCGCCGACGTCACGGCATCGCTGACAAAGGTCCGGCTGCGCTTGCGCGTCGACGGCGGCCGGACCTCGCGATACAACGTGCAGTCGCCGTCGCCGCGCAACAGCGCGGTCCCCGCGGACGTCAACCGCAGCACCGGATAGGGATCGCCGTCGCGCAGCAGCAAGCCATCGCCGACCAGTTGCTCGATGTAACCGCGGATCGCCGCCGGCGCTTCGTCCTTGAGCAGGCCGAACGTCGACAGCTCGTTGTGCCGCGACTGCACCACCTTCTCGGTCGCTTTGCCGGTGAGCACGTCGGTGACGTGCGCCGTGCCCCACGTCTGCTTGACGCGCGCCACGCACGACAGGATCTTCTGCGCGAGGGTTCGCGAGTCAGGGACGCGGTCGAGCTCTTTCAGGCACCAGTCGCAGGCGCCGCACTCGTCGGTGTCGTAGCGCTGCCCGAAGTATTCGACCAGCGCGCGATGGCGGCACCGCGTTCCGGCGGCGTAGCGCTCCATGTCGCGCAGCAGCGTCCGCGCGCTCTCGTTCCACTCGCCGTTGGTCTCGAGCATCTGCCGCCAGCGGACGAAGTCGCTGCCCGAGTACATCAGCACGCACTCTGCCGGCAAGCCGTCGCGTCCGGCGCGTCCGGATTCCTGCTGATAGTGTTCCGGCGATCGCGGCGCGCCGGCGTGAACGACGAACCGCACGTTCGAACGATCGATGCCCATCCCGAACGCCACCGTCGCGACGACGATGTCGACCTGCTCGTCGAGGAACATCTCCTGGTGACGGCTGCGGACCTCGTCGGCGAGCCCGGCGTGGTACGGCACGGCGCGTCGCCCTTCGCCCTGCAGCCATTCGGCGAGCGCTTCCACTTCCTTCCGAGACGAGCAGTAGACAATGCCTGCCTCGTCGTCGTGGCGCGACAGCACGTCGACGAGCTGCTTGTGCAGGTTGCCGCGGCGGAGCACGCGATAGGTGAGGTTCGGACGGTCGAACGAGCCGACGAGCAGCAGCGGATCGCGCAGCCGCAGCTCGCCGACGATGTCGCGACGCACGCGTTCGGTGGCCGTCGCGGTGAACGCGTGGAACGAGACCGACGGAAATTCCTCGCGCAGCCGCCCGAGCTGGCGGTACTCGGGGCGGAAATCGTGCCCCCACTGGCTGATGCAGTGCGCCTCGTCGATGGCGATGAAGCGGACGCTCGCCTGCTGCAGCATGCGCCGCAACGGCTGGCTGCCGTCGCCGACGAGCCGCTCGGGCGACACGTACAACATCCGGCAGCGATCCTCGCGGACGCTGGCGAGCACCGCATCGCGCTCGTGCGGCTGCAGCGTGCTGTTCAGGTACGACGCCGCGACGCCGTCGACACGCAGACCGTCCACCTGATCCTTCATCAGCGAAATCAGCGGCGACACGACCACGGCCAGGCCGCGTCGATCGCGGTTGGCGGCGCTGTCATCGCTCGCGGCACGGGGGTGGTCGACGATCGCCGGCGCCTGGAAGCAGAGGCTCTTGCCGCCGCCGGTGGGCAGCACGACGACGCTGTCGCGCGCGGCGAGAATGGCGTGCATCGCCTCGCGCTGCAGCGGGCGGAATTCCGAGAAGCCCCAGACGCGGTGCAGCGCGTCGAGCAGCGCGTGGTCAGACGCGCCGGGCGTACTTGTGCTCGACGTAGTCATCGACAAGACGTTGGAACTCCGCCGCGAGCTCGTCGTAAGTGCCGCGCAGGGTCGTGACGTGGTGGCCGTCGATGTAGACCGGGCAGCTCGGCTCCTCGCCGGTGCCGGGCAGGCTGATGCCGATGCTCGCCGCCTTCGACTCGCCGGGACCGTTGACGACGCAGCCCATCACGGCGAGCGTCATCTCCTCGACGCCTTCGTGCGTCGTCTTCCACTCCGGCATCCTGTCGCGAATGTAGCCCTGAATCCGTTCGGCGAGTTCCTGGAAGGTACTGCTCGTCGTCCGCCCGCACCCGGGGCAGGCGGTGACGCTCGGTGAAAACGATCGCAGGCCGAGCGCCTGCAGCAGTTCGCAGGCGGCGTACACCTCTTCGCGGCGATCGCCGTTGGGCCGCGGCGTCAGCGACACGCGAATCGTGTCGCCGATCCCCTCGTGCAGCAGCACGCCCATCGCGGCGGACGACCAGACCAGGCCCTTGGTGCCCATGCCGGCCTCGGTGAGCCCGAGATGCAGCGGCTGGTCGGTCTGCTTCGCGAGCGCGCGATAGACGCCGATCAGGTCGCGCGGGCGCGACGTCTTGCACGAGATGATGATCTGATCCTTGCGCAGGCCGCTCTCGATCGCGAGCGCCGTCGACTCGACCGCCGACAGCACCATGCATTCGTTGATGATGTCCTCGGACGATTTCCCAAGATCGCGGTCGGTGTTCTCCTGCATCCTGGCGACGACGAGATCCTGGTTGAGCGACCCACCGTTGACGCCGATGCGGACCGGCTTGCCGTTGTCGACGGCGACTTTGCAGATGGTCGAGAACTGTTCGTCGCGCCGGCGCCCGGTGCCGACGTTGCCGGGGTTGATGCGGTACTTGTCGAGCGCGCGCGCGCAGTCTGGGTATTTCGTCAGCAGCAGATGGCCGTTGTAGTGGAAGTCGCCGATGAGCGGCGCGGTGCAGCCGGCGTCGAGCATCCGCTGCTTGATCTCGGGGACCGCGGCAGCGGCCTCGGGCAGGTTCACCGTCACGCGCACGAGCTCTGACCCGGCGTCGGCGAGCTCGATGCACTGCCGCGCCGTCGCCCGCGCGTCGGCGGTGTCAGTCATCGTCATCGACTGCACGACGATCGGCGCACCGCCGCCCACCTGGACGTGTCCGACTTTCACGCCCACGGTCCTGTGGAGCTTCACCAATTGCATGGAAGATCCAATGATACCATCCGCGTTGCATACGCTCCGCTAAAGCGTTCGCGCTCCATCCGTTCCAACAGCATCAGCGGCGACCGATCACGGTGGAGCGCGAGGGCTTCAGCCGAGCGAGCAGCACACGACAAGGGGACATCGATGAAAGCGATTCGCGTGCACGAGTTCGGCGGGCCTGCAGTCCTGAAGCTCGAAGAAGTCCCGGATCCGAAGCCGGGCGCCGGTGAAGTGCTGGTCCGCGTGCGCGCGGCCGGTGTGAATCCTGTCGACGCGTACATTCACAGCGGCACCTACGCGCGCAAGCCGCCGCTGCCGTACACGCCGGGACAGGACGGCGCCGGCGAAGTCGAGTCCGTTGGTGCCGGCGTGACGGGGTTCAAGTCCGGCGATCGTGTCTACATTGCCGGCGTCGCCAACACCGTCGCCGGTGCAGGGACGTATGCCGAACGCGCGGTGTGCGACCCGTCACAGCTCCATCGCCTGCCGGCGCGCACCGCATTCGGCCAGGGCGCCGCCCTCGGCGTCCCCTACTGCACCGCGTATCGCGCACTCTTTCAGCGCGCCAACGCGCGCCCCGGTGAAACGGTGCTCGTCCACGGCGCGACCGGCGGCGTCGGCATCGCGGCAGTCGAACTCGCACATGCGCGCGGCCTGACCGTGATCGGCAGCGGCGGCACCGACAAGGGTCTCGCCGCCGTCCGCGAACACGGCGCCGACGTTGTCGTCAACCACCGCGACGCGAAGTACACCGACGCGATCATGGAGGCCACCGGCGGTACGGGCGTCAACCTGATCGTGGAGATGGCGGCGCACGTGAATCTCGATCGCGATCTCGGGATGCTCGCGAAGTTCGGCCGCGTCGTCGTCATCGGGAACCGCGGCCGCGTCGAGATCGACGCGCGGCAGGCCATGGGGCGCGATGCCGCGATCCTCGGCATGACGTTGTTCAACGTCACGGCGACCGAGATGGTGGAAATTCACGCCGCGCTCATCGCCGGTCTTGAAAACGGCACGCTGAATCCTGTGGTCGGCCGCGAGCTGCCGCTCGCCGAGGCGGCGCGTGCGCATGAGGCGGTGATGGAGCCGGGCGCCCTCGGCAAGATCGTGCTGACCCCGTAGTTGTACGCGAAGCCGCCACGAAGACACGAAGGCACGAAGAAATCTTTGTACAAACCGGCTTCGTGTGTTCGTGACTTCGTGGCTGATCAGGACCTCGCGAGTGCGGCTCCGAGCGAAGGTGGTAAGCTCGCGTCTCGGAGGCATTCGCGCATGCTGAGGCTCGGGCTGATGTTGCTGCTTGCGGGGCTGTTCTGCGGAACCGCCGCGGCGCAGGAAACCACCGGCACGATAACCGGCACTACCACCGATACGACCGGCGGCGTTCTGCCAGGCGTCTCGGTCACGCTCAAGAACACCGACACAGGAATCGTCCGCACCGTTGTCACCAATGAGGCGGGCCTCTACACCGCATCGTTGCTGCCCGTCGGCCAGTACGAAGTCGTCTTCGAGCTGCAGGGATTTCAGTCGGTCACGCTGCGCGGGGTCACGCTGCACGTCAACGACCGGCTGCAGCTCGACGGACGCCTGGCCGTCGGCGCGGTCGCGGAAAGCATCGACGTCACCGCCGGCCGGACTCTGGTCCAGCCGATCGCGGCGCTGCAGTCGACGATGACCTCGACCCAGGTGAAGGAGCTGCCCCTCAACAACCGCAACTTCGTTCAGCTGGCGACACTCGCGCCGGGTGTGTCGAGCGATCTCACCGACGAAGTCGGCGTCGGCTTGACGAGCAACGTCAGCATCTCGATCAACGGCGCGCGCCGCAATGCCGTGAACTGGCTCGTCGACGGTGTGTCCGACGTCGACGTCGGCTCGAACATCACGCTGCTGTCGACGCCGAGCCTCGAGTCGATCGAGGAGTTCAAGATCATCACCAACGGCTACCAGGCGGAGTGGCCCCGCAGCGGTGGCGGCATCGTCAACGTCGTCACCAAGTCGGGGTCGTCGCGGTACAGCGGCAGCGGCTACGAATTCCTGCGCAGCGACGCGATGAACGCGAATTCGTTCTTCCGCAACCTCAGCCCGGACCCGGCGCTCAACAGCACGCCGGCGCCGCTGAAATACAACAACTTCGGCGGCACCGTCGGCGGTCCGGTCGTGCCGACGAAGATGTTCTTCTTCTTCTCCGAGGAACTGCGTCGGATCCAGCGCGTCTCGCCGGTCACCGCCAACACGTTCGACCCGGCGTGGCTGAGCGATCCGACCAGCGCCAACTACGTCGCGCCGGCGCTGCGCGATCCGAATGCCGTGAAGCTGCTCGGCCTCTACCCGACGCCGAACGTGACCGGCCGCACCCAGTTTCTGACCTCGTCACCGGGCATTCAAAACACGCGGCAGGAAGTGGCGCGCGTCGACTACGACCTCAATAACAACTATCGACTCACCGGCCGCTACTCGCACGACAACAGTTTCACTGAAGATCCGGGCGGACTCTTCCTGAATTTCGTAGTCCCCAACGTCTCGACCACGCAGACCAACGTGCCTGGTCAAGTCGCGGCCGGCATCCTGCGATCGACGCACGGCAGCAACCGGCTGAACGAGCTGCAGTTTCAGTTTTCCAGCAACACGATCTCCGACGCCAACCTCGCCGGCGATCGCAATCTCCGTTCGTCGCTCGGGCTGACGATCCCGGAGGTCTTTGAGGGCAACGACCTCGGCGTGATCCCGTTGCTCACCGTCACCGGTCAGCTGTCGAACACCGGCGCCAACCAGCTGTTCAACATCGAGTACCGTAACTACACGGTCACCGACAGCTTCACCTGGCAGCGCGGCGCGCACGGCCTGAAGTTCGGCGGGCTGACGTCGTTCGAGCGAAAGAACGAGAACGCCGCGAACCAGACGCAGGGCAATTTCACGTTCGCGGCCGGCGGCGGCCACACCGCGTTCTACAACTTCCTCAGCGGCAACGCCGACGGGTCGTGCGGCAACGCCTGCACCTACACCGAGGCGCAGCGCGACGTCACCGTGCACCTCCGCTTCAACCGCTACGAGATGTTCGCGCAGGACTCATGGAAGCCGCGCGCCAACATGACGGTCGATTACGGCGTTCGCTACTCGCTCTACCCGCCGGTTACCGACACGAACAACACCCTCACCAACTTCCTGCCGTCACGCTTCGATCCGTCGAAGGCGCCGACCTGCGCCAACGCCGCGTGCACGACGATCGTCGCCGGCACTGGCGATCCGCTCAACGGGATCATCGTCGCCGGTCAGAATTCGCCGTTCGGCGACGCCGTCTACGCGTTCGACAAGACGAACATTCAGCCGCGGATCGGGGTCACGTGGGATCCGGCGTCGGCCGGGCGGACCATCTACCGCGGTTCGTACGGCATTTACTACGACCAGGCACTGGTCGGCATCTTCGAGCAGAATTCGTTCACCAACCCGCCGATCGTGTCGACGACGAGCATCCTCAACACGCGACTGTCGAACCCGGGCGCCGGGACGACGGCGACCACGATCGGCGTGCCGGCGTTGATCGGCAACGGCGACGATTTCAAGACGCCGCGCACCCAGCAGTGGAACATCGGCGTGCAGCAGCAGCTTTACGCTCGCGGCGCGCTCGACGTCAGCTACGTGGGCGGCCACGGCGACCGCCTGATTCGGCCGATCGACGTCAACTATCCGCAGCCGGCCGACGTGCTGCGGCTCAACAGCGTCAACCTGGCGCGTCCGTTTCTTGGCTACGGCGCCATCACGCTGCGGACGACGACGGCGCGAAGCAACTACTGGGGTGTGCTCACCAGCTTCCGCCACGACGGCGGTGCCGCCGGCTCGCTGACGCTCAACTACACGTTGAGCCGCAACCGCACCGACTCGAGCAACGACCGCGACGCGATCGACATCCCACAGAACCCGCTCGACCTCGAGGCGGAGTACGCTGATGCGCGGACCGATCGCCGCCACATCTTCACGGCGAACTACGTCTACAACCTCCCGTTCCTCAAGGACTCGCCGAACGCGCTGCTGAAGGGCGTGCTCGGCGGCTGGCAGATTGCCGGCATCACGTCGCTCAACTCGGGTCAGCCGATTCCGCGCATCTCGGAAAACACCAACGGCTTCCTCCGCGGCGGCCGGCCCAACCTGGTCGGTGATCCGGCGGCCGGACAACAGACGGCGAACCTGTTCTGGTTCAACCCGGACGCGTATGCACCGGCTGCCGACGGCACGTTCGGTAACTCGCGCCGCGCCGAGTTCCGGCAGCCCGGCCGCAACCAGACCGATCTGTCGATCTCGAAGAACTGGACCTTCAATCGCACGCAGCGTCTCCAGTTCCGCGCCGACGCGATCAACGCCTTCAATCACACGCAGTGGCTCGCCGATCCGCAGGCCAACGGCCTCGACAACACCTGCTTGACGAGTCTGACAACGTGCAATACGCCGGCGGACACGTTCGGGCAGATTCTGTCGACGCGTGCGCCGCGCGAGATTCAGCTCGGATTGAAGTTTTACTGGTGACGTCTGATTCGACACGCGTCGGTCCGCCCTTTCCGGGCGGACGCGCCGGGCACCCTGCAAGGGTGCCCCTACGCAAGATGCCGGGGCAGGACAACATGAAACGAATCCATGCAGTGGCGTTGGCGCTGATGGTGGTCGTGCCGTTGGCGGCGCAGCAGCATCAGGCCGATCACGACAAGCCGGTCGCCGGCGGCGGCACGCTGCCGGCCGGATGGAAAGGACGGCTCGACAGCGGCGGCACCTCGCTCGCCGGCGTCAAGGTGACGCCGATGGGCGGCGGTCTCCATTTCGTCAGCGGACCGGCCGGCATCTACTACCGGCCCGCCGACAAGCAGAGCGGCGCCTACGCGGCGGCCGGAACCTTCACGCAGATGGAACCAGCGGCGCACCCCGAGGCGTACGGCATTTTCATCGGCGGCGCCGATCTCGACGGCGCGAACCAGAAGTACACCTATTTCCTCGTCCGCCAGGACGGCAAGTACCTGATCAAGCGGCGCGCCGGGAGTTCGACGCCGACGATTGCCGACTGGACCGACAGCAGCGCCATCCACAAGGCCGACAAGTCCGGCAAGATGAGCAATACGCTCGCCGTGGAAGTCGGGCGCGAGAAAGTCCGCTTCCTGGTCAACGGCACCGAGGTCCTGTCGGCCGACAACGACAAGGTCGACACCGCGGGAATCGCCGGGGTGCGCGTCAATCACAATCTCAACGTGAACATCGAGGGGTTCACCGTGAAGCCCCGCTAAATCAGCAATTAGCAATTAGCAATCAGCAATTGTCTCGAGATGGCTGAAACGATCGACTGGCCGCCGCCGCGCCGTCCCTCGCGCGGCCGCGGCCCTCTCCTCGCGCTGGTCGTTGCCGGCCTGCTGTTGCTGAGCGGCGGTACGGCGCTGTCGTATTACGTCGACGCGCTCTGGTTCGAGTCGCTCGGCGTCGGCGACGTGTTCTGGCGCACGCTGAACATCCAGGCGGCGATCTTCAGCGGCTTCACGATCGTCACGTTCGCCGTCCTCTATGGCGCCTTCACGGCGCTCAAGCCGGCGCGGCTCGGCGAGCTCGCCGGCCTGCCGATCCTGATCAACGGACAACCGATCCGCCTGCCGGTCGAACCGGTGATTCGACTCGGCGCGCTTGTCGGATCGCTGGTGATCGCGGTGATCACCGCCTCGGCGATGGCCGCCGACTGGACGACCCTCGCGCTCTATTGGTACGCGCGAGGCGATGCGGTCGGCGCCGCGAGCGGCGGCACTGCCGTCGATCCGATTTTCGGTCGGCCGCTCACCTTCTACTTTTTCACCCTGCCGTCGTGGCAGCTGCTCTCCGGCTGGCTGCTGACGCTCGCCGTGATCGTGGCCGCGGTCGCGCTCTTCTTCGTGACGATCACCAGCGGCACACGACTGCTCACACGGCGCGTCAGGGAAACGTCGGCGCTGCGCGGGCTGTCGATCGCCATTGCCGCGGTGCTGCTGATGCTCGCCGTTCGCACCTACATCGGCCGCTTCGATCGGCTCACCGACGATCACACGATCTTCGCCGGCGTGACCTATACCGACGCCCACGTCACGATCCCCGGGCAGCTCTGGTTGTCGTTCGCGCTCGCCGTGGCCGCGCTGGTCGCGCTCGTCAATGCGGTCGCCGCCCCGCGCGTCCGCTGGCTGGTGGTCGGCATCGTGCCGGCGGCGGCGGTGTACATCGTCGTCGGCGTGATCGCCTGGTACGTCAACAGCTTCGTCGTCAAGCCGAACGAACTGGTGCGCGAGACGCCGTACATCACCAGCAACATCCAGATGACGCGGCGCGCCTTCGCGCTGCATCGCGTCGAGCAGCGCGCCTTCCCTGCCGAACTCGGCATCGACGCGGTCGACGCCGCGTCCAACCAGACGACGCTCCAGAATATCCGCCTCTGGGACTGGCGCGCGCTGCAGGACACCCTCCGCCAGATCCAGGAGATCCGCACCTACTACGACTTCCCGGACATCGACATCGATCGCTACGAGATCGACGGCTCGGTGCGGCAGATGATGCTCGCCGTCCGCGAGCTGAATATCGACAAGCTGCCGGAAAGCAGCCGCAACTGGATCAACGAAAAGCTGATTTACACGCACGGCTACGGCGTGACGATGAACCCGGTGAACGCGTTCACGCCGGAGGGACTGCCGGGCCTCATCCTGAGCGACATGCCGGTGCGCAGCACGATCCCGAGCGTCAAGGTCACGCGCCCGGAGATCTACTTCGGCGAGCTCACCAACAGCGACGTCTACGTCCGGACCCGGCAGAAGGAATTCAACTACCCGCAGGGCGAGACCAACAGCCTCACCTCCTACGAAGGCACCGGCGGCATCGCGCTCGGCGGATTCCTGCGGCGGATGATCATCGCGCTCGATCGCGGCGATCTCGCCAAGCTGCCGTTCAGCGACGACGTCAGCGCCGACAGCCGTCTGCTGATGCGGCGCAACATCCGCAACCGGATCGAGACGCTCGCTCCGTTTCTCGTTTTCGACGACGACCCCTACATCGTGATTGGCGACGACGGCCGGCTGTCGTGGATGATCGACGGTTTCACGGTGTCGGACGCCTACCCGTACGCCCGCCAGTTCCGCCTCGGACGTTCACGCGTCAACTACATGCGCAACAGCGTCAAGGCGGTCGTCGATGCGTACGACGGCACGACGACGTTTTATGTCTTCGATGCCGAAGACCCGATGATCGCCGGCTACCGCGCGATCTTCCCGTCGCTCTTCAAGGACGCGGCGGCGATGCCCGCGGCACTGCGCAAACACATTCGCTACCCCGAGTTGATGCTGAAGATGCAGGCCACGGTCTACGGCCTGTACCACATGACCGATCCGGGCGCCTTCTACAACCGCGAAGATCTGTGGACCGTGGCCAGCGAAGTCGGTCTCTCGACGCAGCGCGAGCAGGCGGCGCAGACGATGGAGCCGAACTTCGTGCTGATGAACCTGCCGGGCGAGAGCGCGACCGAGTTCATCGAGATCCTGCCGTTCACGCCGGCGAACAGAAACAACCTGATCGGCTGGATTGCCGGCCGCAGCGACGATCCGCATTACGGCAGCGCGCTCGTCTACGACTTCCCGAAAACGAGGCTCGTCGACGGTCCGCTGCAGATCGAGGCGCGGATCGACCAGAATCCCCAGCTCTCGGGTCAGCTGTCGCTCTGGAACCAGCAGGGATCGCACGTCCGGCGCGGCGCGATGGTCGTCATACCGGTCGGCAAAGCGCTGCTGTATGCCGAACCGATCTACCTGCAGGCCGAGCGCAGTCCGATGCCGGAACTCCGTCTCGTCGTGCTGGCGATCCAGGATCGTCTCGCCTACGGCCCCACCTTCGAGACAGCGATGGCGGCGCTGTTTGGCAACGCACCGTCGACGCTGAGCGGAGCGAGCGGCGTGGCCGAGGGCGCCTCTGGTTCGAGCGCAGCGCGACCACGTCCCGGCCAGCCGCCGCCACAAACGCCGTCGGCTGCCGCGACGCCATCACCCGCTGCACCGCCCGCAGCAGCAGACGTCGACTCGCTGATCCGCGACGCCGCTCACGATCTGAGCGAATATCAACGGCTGACCGCCGAAGGGAAACTGGGCGACGCCGGCGCCCGCCTCGAGGCGCTGAAACAGAAGCTCGAGACACTACAGCGCGCGAAGCGCACGCCGTAGCGCGAAGCCTTCCGGCGAGCGGGGATCGCTCGGCTGACGGCTTCGCGCTCCGAACGCACTTACTGGCCGACGCGTTCCGCAAACGTGATGATGTACCCGTCGGGATCTTCGATTGCGAACTCGCGCATTCCGTAGAACTGGGTCACCACCGGCATCACGATCTTCACTGAGGTCTTCAACCGGTCGTGCAGCGCGTCGACGCCCTCCATCTCGATGAACATCGTCGCCGTGGCGCCAATCGGCCGGTTGGCGAAGGCCGGGTATTCCTTGGTCGCGGTTGCGGCGTCATTCAAGAAAATCTCAACCGTGCCGCTGGTGACCGATGCGAACACGAACGGCGACGCATCAGGCACGGTGAGGCCGCGGCTGAAGCCGAGCGTGTCGACATAGAAAGCGAGGCTCCGCTCGACGTTGGCGACGACCAGATTGGGAGTGAGCTTGGTGAAATGCGGCATCGCACACCTCGTGGCTGTGTGCTCGCTGATGCCTACATCTACGAACTCGGCGAGAACGAGTCGGCAGGTACGGGGAGCTCAGCTTCCCGGCTAGGTACGGGCGGCAGCATAGCATAAGTACAATGCATCTATGCGTTCTGTTGTTCTTGCTCTGATGCTCATCGGCACGGCGGTCGCGGCCGGCCAGTCGCAATCGGGTCCGATTCCGGCGCCGCCTGATGTCGCCGCGCCGCCGGCCGACGCGACCAAAACCGCGTCCGGCCTGGCGACGAAAGTGATCAAGCCCGGCACCGGCAAAGACCATCCGACGAAAGACGACGTCGTCGTCGTCCACTACACCGGGTGGAAAACCGACGGCTCGATGTTCGATAGCTCTGTCGCCAAAGGCAAACCGGCGACGTTCGGAGTCGGCCGTGTGATCGCCGGCTTCAGCGAGGGTCTGCAGCAGATGGTCACCGGCGAAAAGCGCCGGCTGTGGATTCCCGAGCCACTCGCCTACAAAGGCCAGCGTGAGCCGAAAGGCACGCTCGTCTTCGACCTGGAGCTGATCGACATCCCGAGCCATCCGCCGAGCGACGTGAAGGCGGCCCCTGCCGATGCGAAGAAAACCGCGAGCGGCCTCAGCTACAAAGTGCTGAAAGAGGGGGTTGGCGGACGGCATCCTCGCCCAAGCGGCGCGGTGACGGTGAACTACACGGGCTGGACGACCGACGGCAAGATGTTCGACAGCTCGGTCGTGCGCGGCGAGCCGGCGACGTTCCAGGTAGACGGCGTCATCCCGGGTTGGACCGAAGGACTTCAGCTGATGTACGAAGGCGAGAAGACGCGGTTCTGGATCCCCGAGAACCTCGCCTACAAAGGGAAGCAGGCACCGTACGGCATGCTCGTCTTCGACGTGGAACTGCTGAAAATCCAATAGGCGGCGCTTCGCGCTTCACGAGGCGGCGCTTCGCGTCGTGGGAAAGATAGGCCGGGTGCCGTAGGCGGCCCTTCGGGCCGTGGGAAAGATGGGCCGGGTAGGCCTGGTAGGTCGGACGACACCTCAACTTCAAGCGCCGGGTAAACCCGATCTACTCACCAGCTGTGAGCACATGGGGTTTACCCGCGATTTCTGGAACAGTGGCCGTTCGACCTACCCGACCTGCCTGGCCTATCCGTCCCACGGCCCGAAGGGCCGCCTCGCGCCCGCCTATCGCGGCCGGCTGGATCCAACGGCCGCCGCGGCCGACCCGCGCGCGTGCACCGCGGCGGCGTCGCTGATTCGGCGAATCGCGCGCTGGAAACGATCTGCGAGCGCGCGGCGCGTCTCGTCGGGCACCGGTCCAATCCGCGACCAGCTGGCCTGCGCCTGACGGACATCCTCGTTGGCGGCGCGGAAGCGGCTGTCGTCGTCGACGCGGCCGCCGATCGTATTCGCTGCCAAGGCTTCCTTCAGCATCGCGGCCAGCCGCGTCGTCGGGGAAATCGCCGCATCGCCGGCGGCGGAACCCGGTCCGGCGAGCGACTTCGCGAGATCTTCCATCCGCTGGACGATCGACTCCATTCGCTTGCGATTCGAGTCGGGATCGAGATCCGTGCCGGCAAACGCCGACGGATACGCCGAGACGACGCGCGCGAACGCGGCGGCGAACCGCGCGTCGAGTTCCGCGGCGCGATCGCGATCGACGCCGCGAGCGGCGAGCTCGGACTGCCAGCGGCCACGGATGCTGCGCACTTTCGCGACCAGATCGGCCGGCGGTTCCGATGGCGGCAGCGTCTCGACTGGCGTCTGCGCGTCGGCACCTTCCGGAACGCCGAGGCCGGCTTCCGGGCTCGTGGCCGCCGGCGCCAGCGCTTCGAGCTCGGCGACGATCGCCTCGCGTGCCGCCGCCCGCTCGCCCTTGGCGATGTCGTGGCGCTGTGAGTAGCGCGAGAAGAAATGATCGCAGGCGCCGCGGAACCGCTGCCACAGCGCTTCGGAACGGCTCTTCTTGACCGGACCGATGTTCTTCCACTCGCCCTGCAGCCGTTTGATCTCGGCCGCCGCGGCATCCCACTCGGTCGAGTCCTGCAGCGCCTCCGCCCGCGCGATGAGCGCCTCCTTCTTCGTGAGGTTCTCGCCCCACACTTTCTTGCGTTCGGCGAGATCGGCGTGGCGCCGGGTGAAGAAGCGATCGCAGGCCGCGCGGAAACGCTCCCAAACGGCCTTCTCCTGGCCACGGGTGACCGGACCAATCGTCTTCCACTCGGCCTGAAGCGTCTTGATCTCGTCGGCGGTCTTGATCCAGTTGGTCGAGTCGGCGAGCGCTTCGGCGCGTTCGCAGAGCGCAACCTTCTTGGCGAGGTTGTCGTTGCGGGCAACGGCCTGCTCGGCGAAATGCGCCTCGCACTTCGCCCAGGCCTCGTCGTGCGCAGCCTTGAAGCGCTTCCACAGCACTTCGCCCTGGGCCCGCGGCACGTCGGCCGCCTGGCGCCACTGCGCCTGCAGCTCGCGGACGTGTTTGGCGATCGCCTCAGGGTCGTCGAGCGCCTTGAGCGCCTCCATCTTTTCGCAGAGCTGTTCCTGAATGCCGACGTTTGCCCATCGCTGCCAGTCGGCGATATCGCGCAGCTCCTGCACTTTCGGCGTCAAGGTGATCTGCGCCGCTTTCAGCCGCTTGACGATCTCCTCGTAATCTTTTTTCGATGGCAGCTGCGGGATCGAGCCGAGCGTGGTGCGCAGCTCCTTGATGGCGCGTTCTCCGGCCTTCAGCGTGAGGTCGGTGCGCGCGGCCGTCGCTTCGATGCGCGATGCGAACTGCTGCAGGCGCGCGAGCGCCTCGCGCCGGGCCCGCTCGTCGGCTTCGCGCGCCGCCGCGTCGCGCGCGGTGAAGGCCTGTTCGGTCTCGGCGTACTGCGCCGCGACAGCGGGATCGATCTCGCCGGCGGCACTGAGCGCGTGCCATTCCTTGCGAAGCGGTGCGAACTGCCGACGCGCGGCCGCGGGATCTTCGACGGCGAGCGCCGCGGCTGCTGCCGTCGCCACCTCGGCAAGGCGAGCGTCGCGGCGCGCCTTTTCCTGGCGCGCGGCTTCTGCCGCCGCTTCGGCGCGTTCGCGCTCGGCCGCATCCCGTTCAGCGCGCAGTCGTGCTGCCTCGGCGTCCTCGGCGGCGCGGCGCTCGGCGGCTTCGGCGTCCTGCACGCGGCGCGCGGCCGCATCCGCCTCGGCGCGTTCGCGCTCGGCGGCCCGCGCTGCGCTCTCCGCTTCGGCGGCGACGGCCGCGGCGGCTTCCGCCCGCGCCGCAGCCTCGGCCGCCTGGCGCGCGTCGCGCTCGGCCGTCTCACGCTCCTCGATTTCGCGGAGGATCGCGCGCGCCCGCTTGGCGGCGCTCTTATTCTTTGCGCGCGAGGCGATCTGATCGAGCTCGCCGCGATCGGTGACGCGTTCGACGGCAGCCACGGTCGGATCCCGGAACTCGCAGTTGAGCGCCGTCTTCAGCACCTCGGTGTGGTCGTGCAGCGCGGTGAAGGCCTGCAGTCGCACCGGCTCGTGCTCGGCGTGGCGGGCGATCGAGCCCAGCGCGTGGACATCGGTGACCCGTGCCGCGGCACGCAGCGCCGTCGATTCGCGCGTGGCGTTCTTGGCGATGGCGATGAGCGTCTTCATGTCGGCGAGCGCGTCGATCGCGGCGTGGCTGTCGGCTTCGCCGATGCCTTCGAACGCCTCCAGCGCGACGTCGCGGAGCATGTTCACCGCCTGCGCCCGCACCTGCTCGTCGGTGTCGTCTGTCGCGATGGCCGCCAGCGCGGCGGGATCGAGGAGTTTCGCCACCGCGGCGCGGCGGACGCGCGGATCGGCATCCTCGCGCGCGATCTCGACGAGCAGCTCACGTTCGTCGAGCGGCAGCTCCTGAACGAACGCGAGACGAACGGCGGCGTCGGCATGCTTGTGCCGCGCCTGGGTGCGGAATCGATCGAGAATCGCCATACACGCTCCAGCCTGGCTTACGCCAGCTTGTGGGGGGTCCGCGTTCGGCGTTCGGTGTTCGGCGTTCTCGTTCTCGTTCCTGGTTCTCAGGTGCCTGGTTCTAGGGCTCCTCAGAACCCGAACCAGAACGCTCAGAACCAGAACCAGAACCAGAACCCGGAACGCCGAACGCCGAACGCCGAACCCGTTCTAATACGTCAACACCATGCGCCCCGGCGTTGACCTTCTTGTCGATGTCGAGGATGCGTCCGTCGGCGCCGATATAAAAAGTCCACCGCGACGGGTAACCGCCGGGCGTAAGCACGCCATATGCCCGCGCCGCGGCCTTTGCCGGATCGCTCAAAATCGGATACGTCAGCCCGAGTGACTCGGCAAATTCGCGATTCGTGTTTTCGGCGTCGACGCTCGCCGCAAAAATTCGAAAGCCACGTTTTCGCAATTCGTTGTCGCTCGCACCGAGCGACCGGCACTCAGCTGTTCAGCCGCCGGTGAACGCCTTCGGAAACCACGCGATCGCCAGCGGTTGCCCCGCCAGATCCTTCAGACGATACGTGCGGCCATCGGATCCCGGCAGGGTGAAGTCGGGCGCCGGATCGCCTGGCTTCAACTCCGGTACCGCTTCGGGCCGGCGCGTCATCGCGTTGAACACTCCTACCGCCATCGCCCCGATGGTGGTGGCGACCTGTCGCAGCAGAGGCACGGGCAATATGCCATTCTAGTAAAGGGCTTTCATCTGATGGACCGATCTGAACGCGGCTTTTTACATGCGGGACGCCGATCTCCAATTCTGCGGATCGGGATGCTCGTCGTACTGCTTGGTTCATGGATCGCCTGCGGCAGTCCGACGCAGCCGAGCGGACCGCCGGCGACCGGCTCGATGATTGTGTGGGCGGCAATCGGCGCAAGCGACGTCACTGGTGTAGGTTCCACCGTTCCATGCCCGCTGGTCGACTGCGCCGATGGGCGAGGTTACGTGGCTGTGGCGGCGCGGACCCTGCGTGCGCAGGGCTTCACAATCGACCTCCTGAACCTCGGAATTCCCACGGCGGTGATCGGCCGCGACTTCGAGATACTCGGGCAGCAGTACAACCGCTTCATTGCCGGCAACTTCATCGACCAGGAGGCGCCGTTTGTCCAGAAGACCGCGACTTTAGTCACCGTGTTCGCGGGTTTGAACGAAATCAACACCGTGACCGCGGCGCTCGGCGCCGGCGCGGGCGGCAGCGATCCCAACGGCTACGTCGACGCGCAGGTCCGCGCCTTCAGCGCCGACTTCTCGACCTTGCTGCGCACCATCACCGATCGCGCCGCGAGCCCGCGGCGCGTCATTCTGAACGTGCCAAATCCGGCCGGCATGCCGTATCTCGCGTCGGCGCCCCTCGCGCAGCGGCAGGCCGCGCAGCGCGCCGCAGTCGGCATGACGCGCACGGCTGTCAATCCGCTCGCGGCGTCGAATACGGTCATTGTCGATCTGATGTGCGACGCGCGCAGCTACCAGGCGAGCACCTTCTCGTCGGATGGTCTGCATCCAAACGACGCCGGCTACGCGTTCATCGCCAGCGAAGTGGTCCGAGCGATCACGAGCGCGAGCTACCCGGCGCCGCAAAGCTCCTGCTCGTTCATGTCGATCGTGCCGTGACATTCGCGGAGACGGTGGCGCGCCTCGAGGCGGCGCTGCAGGCCGAACTCCCGGGGGCTGCGGGCCAGGGCCGGATGGCGCCGGTGCCGCGCCGCAACTGGCCGAAAGGCGTCAACGTGGCGCGCGTGCGGCATGCGGCGGCGCTGCTGCTGGTCTTTCCGGGCACCGACAGCGCAACCGATCCGCTCCACGCGCCGGCGTGCATCGTCCTCACCGTGCGCGGCGAAACGCCGCGCCATCCCGGCCAGATCTCCTTCCCCGGCGGCGTCGTCGAACCGGGCGAAACCTTCGAGCAGGCGGCGCTGCGCGAAGCGCACGAGGAAGTCGCGCTCGATCGCCATGGCGTGCGCATACTGGGCGCGCTGACGCCGCTCGATATCCCGGTCAGTGGTTTTCGCCTGTTTCCGATCGTTGCCGCCAGGCCGGTGCGTCCCCGGCTGACGCCCGCCGACGGGGAAGTCGCGCACATCCTCGAGATCGCTATTGACGCGCTGCTCGATCCGGGTGCGGTCCGCCTCGTCGATCGCGAGCGAGACGGCGTCCGCCTGACGATTCCCGGTTTCCACGTCGCGGCGCACGAAATCTGGGGCGCCACGGCGATGGTTCTGGCCGAATTTCTCACGCTGCTGGGCTGGATCGGCCCAACGTTGCACTGATCGCCAATTCGTGCATGTTGCGCACAGTCTCATGGACGCCACGCTGAAAATTGCCGTCTCGTCGGCGTTTCAGGCTCGCTTCGTTGCGCGATCGGCACATTTGCTGGGATAATGCACGCTTCGCGAGGGCGGCGTTATGATGCGTGTTTTGGCTGGGTCGGCGACTGAGACAAAGGGGGACGACGCATGGGTTCTGCAGTTCTGAGCGACGCGATCAGCGCGATTCGCAACTGGTCGGTGACCGATCTGAAGGAGAAGCGCGACGCGCGCGTGACCGGCACGTTCGGCAGCCTGGTCTTCAACGACGACGTGCAGCAGGCCCGTCTCCCCAAAGCCGTCTACCACGCGCTGCGCCGCACCATGACGCACGGCGAACCACTTGACGCGGCCGCGGCCGATTCGGTTGCGACGGCCGTGAAGGAATGGGCCGTCGAACACGGCGCCACGCACTATACGCACTGGTTTCAGCCGCTCACCGGAATCACCGCGGAGAAGCACGACTCGTTTCTGCAGATCTCGAGCGACGGCAAGGCGGTCACCGAGTTCTCCGGGAAGGAATTGATCAAGGGCGAACCGGATGCATCGAGTTTCCCGTCCGGCGGCATGCGCTCCACCTTCGAGGCGCGCGGCTACACGGCGTGGGATCCGACCAGCCCGCCGTGGCTGCTGTACAGCGGCGGCGCCGTCACGCTGGTGATTCCGACCGCGTTCGTCAGTTGGACCGGTGAAGCGCTGGACAAGAAGACGCCGCTGCTGCGGTCGATGGAAGCGCTCTGTAAGCAGGCCGTGCGCGTCCTCAAGTTGTTCGGCTCGACTGCCGAGCGCGTCGTCACGACGTGCGGACCGGAGCAGGAATACTTCCTGATCGATCGCTACTTCTACTTGTCGCGTCCGGATCTCATCAACGCCGGCCGCACGCTGTTTGGCGCCCGCCCGCCGAAAGGCCAGGAGCTCGAAGATCAGTACTTCGGCGCCATCCCCGAACGGGTGATGGCATTCATGTCCGAGGTCGAGAGCGAGCTCTATAAAGTGGGCGTGCCGGTGAAGACGCGCCACAACGAGGTCGCGCCGAGCCAGTACGAGATCGCGCCGATCTTCGAAAACGCCAACGTCGCCACCGATCACCAGATGATCATGATGGAGACGCTGAAGCGGACGGCGCCGAAGTTCGGCCTCGCGTGCCTGCTGCACGAGAAGCCGTTCGCCGGCGTCAACGGATCGGGCAAGCACCTCAATTGGTCGATGAGCGACGACGAGGGGCACAACCTGCTCAGCCCGGGTGCCAACCCGCACGACAACATGCAGTTCCTCGTGTTCTGCACCGCCGTGATCCGCGCCGTGAACAAGTGGCAGGGTCTGCTGCGGGCGGCGATCGCCAGCGCCGGCAACGATCACCGGCTCGGCGCCAACGAAGCGCCGCCGGCGATCATCTCGATCTTCCTCGGCGACATGCTCACCGACATCTTCGAGCAGATCGAGAAGGGCCGCGCCAAGTCGACCAAGCACGGCGGCGAGCTCGACACCGGCGTGATGGTGCTGCCGAAGCTGCCCCGCGACGCCGGCGATCGCAACCGTACCAGCCCATTCGCGTTTACCGGCAACAAGTTCGAGTTCCGCGCGGTGTCGTCGAACCAGAGCATCGCGATGCCGAACATCGCGCTGAACCTCGCCGTCACCGAGTCGCTCGACTACATGGCGACGGAGCTGGAAAAAGCGGTCCGCGGCGGCAAGACGCTGGAGCAGGCGGTCGCCGAGCTGCTGCCGCGGGTGATCAAGGAGAACAAGCGGATCATCTTCAACGGCAACAACTACGCGAAGGAGTGGGAGAAGGAGGCCGGCAAGCGCGGCCTGCTGAACTTCAAGAACACCGTCGACGCGCTGCCGCAGCTCGTCTCGAAAGAGGTCGTCGGCGCGTTCGAGAAGTACAAGGTGCTGAACGAGCGCGAGGTCCGCGCCCGCTACGACATCATGGTCGAGCAGTACATCAAGACGGTGAACGTCGAAGGCCAGCTGATGGTGCTGATGGCCAACCGCTACGTTCTGCCGTCGGCGCTCGAATTTCAGCGCAAGGTCGGTGAGAGCGTCGCGGCGGTGAAAGCGGCCGGCGGCAAATCGGTGGAGGGTAAGCGCATGCTCGATCGGCTGACGACGCTGACCGACGACTTCCGCCGCCGCACTGACAAGCTGCAGCACGCGCTCGAGCACGAGGCCAACGGATCGGCGGAAAAGCACGCGAAGCATTTCCGCGACGCGGTGATCCCGGCGATGAGCGCGCTGCGCGAAGCGGGCGACGAGCTCGAGCTGATGATCCCGCACGAGACGTGGCCGCTCGCGACCTACCGCGAAATGCTGTTCATCAAGTAAAGCGGCCCTTCTTGCCGCAGGAGAGATGGGCCGGGCGGGCCGGGCAGGTCGAACGGCCACACGTTCCCACGATCTTTGGTAAATCCGATCTCCTCAGACAATGTGAGCAGGTCGGGTTTACCTCGGTATTCGACGGAGACGACGTTCGACCCCCGACCTGCCCGACGCGCCTGACCTGCCCGACCCGCCAGGCGCCAGCGTCTGGACTGGTATCAGATGCTGGTATACTGCACCAGCATGGCCGCGACGCAGAAGATCACCGTCGAAGTCCCCGCCGATCTCCTTGAACGGGCGCAGAAGGCGACCGGCGAAGGGGTCACGCAAACGGTCCGTGAAGGTCTGCGTACGCTCGCCTCGCGTCATGCGCAGCGCGAGCTCGCAAGGCTGCGCGGCAAAGTGAAGTTCACGATCGACCTGGACCAGCTGCGCGCCGATCGGTGACGCCTACCGCTGTCGATTCGAGCTCGCTCATCGCGTATCTCGCCGGACGCGACCGTGCCGACACCCGCCTGGTCGACGCCGCACTGCACCGCGGCGACGCCATCCTCCCGCCGGTCGTCGTGGCCGAGATGTTGTCGCAGCCCGGGCTGGCGCCGCAGATCGTCGACCTGATCGATGCCGTCGCCATGCTGGCGTTGCGCGACGGCTACTGGAAGCGCGTCGGCGAAACGCGCGCGCGCGTCCTCGCGAAAGGCCGCCGGGCGCGGCTTGCCGACGCCCTGATCGCCCAGGCCTGCATCGATCACGACGTGCCGCTGATCACCCACGATGCCGACTTTCGGCATTTTGCCGCCGTCAGCACGCTGCGTCTGCTGCCGTGACTGGACATTGACCGATGGCTAAACGCAAAGCACCCGATCTCTTCGACAACCTCGACGCCGGCGGCGCAGACGACGGCGCGAAGACCGCCGCGGCGCGGCAGGCACTCGTCGGCGGCAACGGCCAGGGGCCGGGCAGCACCGCCGACGTCTCGCTGCACGAGGCGGCGCAGACGCGGTATCTCAATTACGCGCTCTCGGTGATCACCTCGCGCGCGCTGCCCGACGTCCGCGACGGCCTCAAGCCGGTGCAGCGCCGCATCCTCTACACGATGTGGCAGCAGAACCTCACCGCCGACGCCAAGCACCGCAAGTGCGCGAAGGTCGTCGGCGACGTGATGGGCAGCTTCCACCCGCACGGCGACGCGGCGCTGTACGAAACGCTGGTCCGCATGGCGCAGCCGTTCTCGCTGCGGTATCCGTTGGTCGATGGCTCGGGCAACTTCGGATCGCTCGACGGCGACAGCGCCGCGGCGATGCGCTACACCGAGTGCCGTCTCACCCGGATCAGCGACGAGATGCTCGCCGAGATCGAGCAGACGACGGTGCCGTTTCGGCCCAATTACGACGGCACCAAGACCGAACCGGTGGTGCTGCCGGCGCGGATTCCGAACCTGCTGGTCAACGGCACCACCGGCATCGCCGTCGGCATGGCGACCAACATCCCGCCGCACAACCTCGGCGAGGTCTGCACCGCGCTCGTCAAGCTGCTCGACAACGACGAGTTGAGCAGCGCCCAGCTCGGTCGCTACATCAAGGGACCGGACTTCCCGACCGGCGGTCAGATTCTCAATTCCGGCGAGGAGCTGAAGGAGATCTACAAAACCGGCTCCGGATCGGTTCGGCTGCGCGGCACCTGGGACATCGGCCCGGAGACGCGGTCGACCAAGACGATCTACATCGACAGCATCCCCTACATGGTCAACAAGGCGCAGCTCGTCGAGCGGATCGCCGAAGTGGTGTTGAGCCGCAAGCTGCCGCCGCTTCTCGACGTGAAGGACCTGTCGACCGAAGACGTGCGGATTGCCATCGAGATGAAGAAGGACGCCGACGAGAAGATGGTGATGGCGTACCTCTTCAAGCACACGCCGCTGCAGATCAACTTCGCCGTCAACCTGACCTGCCTGATCCCGACCGAGAACCCGGAAGTCGGCCGTCCCGAACGGCTGGATCTCAAACAGATTCTCTGGCACTTCCTCCACTTCCGCCTCGAGGTGGTCACTAAGCGCCTCGAGCACGAGCTCGCCGCGCTCAAGAAACGGATCCACCTGCTCGAGGGATTCGAGAAAGTCTTCGACGCGCTCGACGAGATCATCCGGATCATCCGCAAGTCGGACGGCAAGCCGGACGCCGCCGCGAAGATCATGAAGCGGTTCGAGCTCGACGCCGAGCAGACCGACGCGATCCTCGAGCTGAAGATCTACCGCCTGGCGCGGCTCGAAATCCTGATCATCCGCAACGAGCTCGAGGAGAAGCGCAAGCGCGCGCGGCAGATCGGCGCGCTGCTGAAGGACGAGGACTCGCGCTGGAAGCTGGTGCGTCTGGAGCTCGAGCAAGTGAGCACCACATATGGCGACAAGCGGCGCACGGCGATTGCCAGCGATTCCGGCGAGCCTGAGTACTCGGCCGATGACTTCATCGTCGACGAGGACAACGTCGTGATCGTCTCGCGCGACGGCTGGGTGAAGCGGCAGAAGGAAGTGAAGGATCTGTCGACGACCCGGCTGCGCGAAGGCGATTCGGTGCTGGCGGCGTTCGCCGGAAGCACACGCGCGAGCTGCGTGTTTTTCTCGAACTTCGGCGTCGCCTACACCGCCCGTTTCGTCGACGTGCCGGCCTCCACCGGCTACGGCGAGCCGATTCAAAAGCAGTTCAAACTGAAGGACGGTGAGCGCATCGTCGCCGCGATGAGCCTCGACGCGCGGGTGGCGGGCACCATCACCCCGAAGAAAGAGGGCGAAGCCGCACGCGTGCATGCGGTCGCGGTGTCGAGCGACGGCTACGCGCTCCGCTTCAACCTCGATAGCCTTGTCGAGCCGAGCACGCGGTCGGGACGCCGCTACGCGCGGCCGTCCGAAGGCGCTGAAATCGTCAGCGTCGCGCGGCTCACCGGCGGCGAGGTGCTGATTGCCGCGACCGCCGAGGCGCGCGGCATCCTCTGCAAGGCCGACGAGGTCAACTTCCTTGCCGGGCCCGGCAAGGGTGTGCTCCTCATCAAGCTGGCCGAGGACGACCGCGTGCTCGGCGCGATTGCATCAACCGGCGACCGCGACCTGCTCACGGTCGAGACGACCCGCGGCGGCGAGCAGACGATCAGCACCGGCAAATACGAAGTCACCGGCCGCGGCGGCAAGGGCCGCGAGCTCCTCCAGCGCGGCGGCTTCGCACGGGTACTCTGGCCGGCGCCCGAGGCTCCTCCGGCGCTGGCTGTCAGTGAAAAGTGAGAAGTTAGAGGTTAGAAGTCAGAAGTACGGACGGCCACCAGTTCGAGGGAGTCTCGGGGCGGCGCGGCAAAGGCAGAAATGCGCGGGCACCTCTATTCGATACCTCGGGGACGACAGGAGTGCCGCTGACCCGTGGCCGCCCGTACTTCTCACTTCCAACTTCTACCTTCTAACTTCCGGCGGCCTCACAGTACAATGGCCGCCGGACGCCTCACCCTGAGGCGATCAGCTCGTCCGCTGCGAACTTCTGGCCGGCGCCGCCGGCCGCTGCCGGACGACGCCTTTCAACCGATTCGCAGAATGCAAGGACCTCCGTGGCACAAGATCGTCTCAACGTCGCAGTCTTCATCGACTTCGACAACATCGAAATCGGCGTCAAAAGCACGCTCAACGAGCACTTCGACGTCGGCCCCATCCTCGACGCCATCAAGGAACGCGGCGAGGTGGTCAGCAAAATCGCTTACGCGGACTGGACCCGCGCCGGCGAGTACAGCCGCGCGCTGACTCAGCACGCGATCCGCCTCGTCCAGCGCAACCTCACCCCGGGCGGCGACAAGAACGGCGCCGACATCAACATGGCGCTCGACGCGCTCGAGATGGCGTTCACCCATCCGCACATCAACGCCTACGTGATCGTCGGCGGCGACAGCGACTTCCTGTCGCTGGTCGAAAAACTCAAGCAGTACGACAAGAAAGTGTTCGTCGTCGGCGGCCGCGCCTTCACGAGCATCATCCTGCAGCGCAACTGCCACGAGTTCATCGCCTACGAGAACCTCACCCGCGGCAAGTCGGCGGCCAACAAAGGCGAGGCGCCGCGTCCGGCGCGGGCCAGTGCGCCGGTCGCGCAGGCGGTGCCGATCGTGCGCCGCGCGCTGAAGATTCTCGCCGACCGCGAAGTGTCGCCGCAGACCGGCCTGCTGAAGAGCACGCTGCTGCAGCTCGACTCGACCTTCTCCGAACGCAACTACGGGGCCTCGTCGTTCCTCGACTTCGTCGAGAAGCTCTCGCAGGCCGGCCTCGTCAGCCTGAAGCACTCCGGCCGCAGCGTGATGGTGGAGTTGAACGAAGGCTTCGACGAGAGCGCCGCGCCAACGTCCGGCTTCGCGGAACGGCACGACGATGGACAGGGACGGCATGCGCAAACGCAGGCGCAGACCCACACGCCGCCGCCCTCTGCACAGGCGCCGGCGTCTCACCCGCACGCCGCGTCCGCCGATCCACAGCCCACCGAGAGCGCCGAGGCCGGCGTTCGCCGCGCCCGGTCGCTCCTCGCCGGTGCGACCAACGCGCGCTGGCCGATGTATCTGCGCAACGTGAAGCAGATTCTGCGGCAGGCCGAGGGCGGCTTCGACGAGCGCCGCTACGGCTTCGGCGGCTTGATGGATCTGCTGAAGGCCCTGCAGCGCGAAGGGTTCGTCCGCGTCGAGCGCGATCGCCGCGGCGGCCTGCGGGTGTTCCAGGGACCGATGATGCAGACCGCCGTGCACGCGCGGCCGATGCCGGGGTTGCCGCAGGAGGACCCGGCGGAAGTGATCGAAGGGGAAGGCATCGAAACGCAGCCCGGCGAAGTGATCGCGGCCGCTGAACCGGCCGAGACCGACCAGCCCGAGGCGGAGCCGATTCCGATCGACACGACCGCCGAACTCCTCGGGCGTGCAAAGCCGCGCAAGCCCCGGGTCCGCGCCCAGCGTCCGCTCGGCGCCGCAGCCCCGCGTGCGGCGCGAGCGGCGAAAGAAAAGCCCGCCGCGAAAAAGCCGGCTGCGAGAAAATCGACCCGCAGCCGCAAGGCATCGGCCGCCGATTCGAGCAGCGAATCCGACAGCTAGGAGATCACTATGTCGAGGCGCACGCTGACCGGGCTGGTTATCGTCTGTGCATCTCTGTACGCGAGCATCGGCGCGCTTCGGGTCGGCGCCCAGGGCCGGCGGCCGCTCGAACCGTCTGACATCTTCGAGCTGAAGACCGTCGGCGACCCGCGTCTCAGTCCCGATGGCGCGTGGGTCGCCTACACGGTCTCGTCGCTCGACAAGAAAGACGACAGCTCCGACACCGACGTCTACATGGCGCCGACAGCGAGTGCGGCGTCGAGCGGCGCGCCGGTGAAACTCACCAGCAGCAAGAAACCGGAAACGTCGCCGCGGTGGAGCCCTGACGGCCGCTATCTCGCGTTCCTCTCCGACCGCGGCGGCAAGAAGACGCAGGTCTATCTTCTCGATCGGCGCGGCGGCGACGCGCAGCAGTTGACCGACTACAAGACGAACGCGTCGGCGATCGCCTGGTCGCCGGACAGCAAGAAGCTGGCGCTGCTCGTGCCCGATCCGGATCCCGACGATCCGAATCCCGACGCCGACGCCAAGGACAAGAAGCCGAGGCCACGTGTGATCACGCGGCTGCAGTTCATGCGCGACGGCGAAGGCTACCTGAACGACATCAAGCGGCACATCCATGTCTTCGAGATCGCGACGAAGAACGACGTGCAGGTCACCACCGATAAGTTCGACGACGGGGCGCCGGCGTGGTCGCCGGATGGATCGCTCATCGCGTTCAGCGCCAACCGCACCGACAATCCCGACGGCAACGACAACACCGACATCTTCGTGGTCGAGCCGCGCGCTGGCGCGAAGCCCCGCGCGATCACCACGTCGCCCTCGAGTGATTCGTCGCCGGTGTTCGCGCCCGACGGCAAGTCGATCGCCTACCTCACGGGCGGTGATCCAAAGGACATCTGGTACGCGACCAACAACCTCGCGATCGTGCCGGTCGGCGGCGGTACACCGCGAATCCTGACCGGCAGCCTCGACCGCAACGTCTCGCGGCCGCAGTTCACGCCTGACGGCGCCAGCGTGATGTTTCTGCTCGAGGACGGCGGCAACACCCATCTCGCGCGCGTGCCGGCGGCGGGCGGCGCGATCACCCGCGTCCTTGCCGGCGAGCGCGAAGTCAACGCGTTCGACGTCGCCAAGAGCGGTGACATCGCCGTGCTCGACAGCCAGCCGCAGCAGCCAAGCGAGGTCTATTTCCTTGCCGCAGCGCCGCGCGGTCCGGTCGGCGCGGTGCCGCCGCAGATCACCCACGTGAACGATGCGTTCCTCGCCAAGGTCGTGCTCGGTCAGGTCGAGCGGTTCAAGGCGAAGAGCGCCGACGGGACGATGATCGACGCGTTCCTCACCCGCCCGCCCAACGCGCCCGCGGGACGGCTGCCGGCGATCCTGCGGATCCACGGCGGACCGGTGGCACAGTACTCGACCGGCTTCAACCTCGAATGGCAGATGCTCGCCGCGAAGGGATTCGCGGTCGTCTCTGCCAACCCGCGTGGTTCGTCCGGCTACGGCCGCGCGTTCAGCCGGTCGCTGTGGGCCGCGTGGGGCGAGCCGGACTACGACGATGTGATGGCCGCTGTCGATACGGCGATCGCGATGGGCGTCGCCGATCCCGAGCGTCTTGGTGTCGGCGGCTGGAGCTACGGTGGCATCCTGACCGATCACGTCATCTCGAAGACGCCGCGGTTCAAGGCGGCGATCTCCGGCGCCAGCGAATTCAACTACCTCGCCAACTACGGCAACGATCACTATCAGCGGCAGTGGGAAGCGGAACTCGGGCTGCCGTGGCAGCACCCCGAGGCGTGGATGAAGATCTCGCCGTTCTTCCGCCTCGACAAGATCGTCACGCCCACGCTCGTGCTCGGCGGCGACGCCGACATGAACGTGCCGATCATCGGCGGCCAGCAGCTGTATCAAGGTCTCAAGCGTCTCGGCCGCGACACCGAATTGATCGTCTACCCCGGCGAGACGCACGCGATTCGGCGTCCGAGCTTCCAGCAAGATCGGTTCGAGCGCTATATCGCGTGGTACTCGAAATACCTCAAAGTAAGCAGCAAGACTTCGTCACAGTAGAGCCGGGTTCGGCGTTCGGCGTTCTGGGTTCTCGGGTTCTGGTTTGCGAACGCCGCCCCGTGCTACCGTCGAACGAGACGTGATGCAGCGGACAGCAGTTCTCGTGTGCGCGATCGCGGCGATTTGCGCGCTTCGTCCGGTTCGATCACAGGCGCAGGCGTCCTCGCCGCTCGGCGGCGTGTGGTCGCTGAACCGCGCGCTCAGCACGGTGCCGCGCGAGATCGGCTTCAACCTCGCGCCGCCGCCCGGCGGCGACGGCGGATCGACGTCCGGGTCCGGCGGCGGACGCGGGCGGCGCGGCTCGGGCGGCGGCGGCCGTTCCGGCAGCGCCATCCCGGTCGTGCGCGAGAGCTATCTCGACGGACAGCGTCTACGCCTGGCCACTACTGAGGCCCGCAACCCGCCGTCTCGCCTCGTCATCGTCGACAATCCCGGCGCGGTGACGATGACCACGGAACTGGGCGAATCGCGCACCTTTCACCCCAACGGCCGCGAGGAATCATTCGAGATCCAGGCGACGCCGATCAACGTCACAGCGAGCCGCGACGGCGATCGGCTGATCGTGCGTTATCACGTCGAACCGACGCGCGACCTGCAATACACGTTCTCCCACTCGGCCAGCCCGCCGCAATTGATCGTCGACCTGGAACTCTTCGAGAAGGGAACCGCCGGCGACAAGGCGCGGTTGATCTACGAGCCGGGCCTCGGCACCGGCACACGGACGGCTCCGCCCGCCGCCGCCGCCCCATCGCCCTCCGGCGCACCGGCAACAGCGCCAGCGGGATCGACCGCGCCGCAGCCGCACGAAACGTTCGACGAGCGGCCGGGCGCTGAATTTCGCGGCCTGAAGTCGCTGGGCATACTGGTCGAGGATCTCAGCGCGCAGGCGATCGCCTGCGGGTTGAATCACGATGCGCTCGAAGCGGCGCTGGCGAAGCGGCTCACCGACGGCGGCTTTTCAGTGCGGCGCAACTCGGACGAGGACACCTACCTGTACGTCAACGTGATGACGACCGCGGCGAACGGCACGTGCACAACGCGCTTCGATGCGTTCCTCTACACCACCGCGACTGCAAACCTGTCGTACCGCGATAAGCCGGCTCTCGTCCAGGTCTCCCTAATCCATCGCGGCGGCATGGCCAGCAGCGCGGCGGTCACGCACGCCGCCGCGATCGGCCGCGGCCTCGAGGGCTACGTCGATACCTTCATGGCGCAGATACGCGACGCCAACCGCTAATTTAAGAATTTAAGAATTAAGAATGAAGAATTCGCACACGCGTTCGTGAAATCCCGGATAATCAGGAGCTCTCGAATCCACTCACGAATTCTTCATTCTTAATTCCTAATTCTTAATTGCTGGATCGTGCCAGCCCGGCCTGTGCGCACTCGTCGACGACCGTGAGATAACGCTGCACGGCATCCTTGCCGATCACGTACGGGTTCGGCTCGCCGGGCTTCCGCTTCTCCAGCGCGGGCATCTTCGTCTTCGAGCCGTCGAAGATGGTGTGGTTGGAGATGAGGACGTCGGCGCCAGCCTTCGCGGTGATCTCCTTGAAGCGCCGCGCCGAGTTGCTGTAGGTCTCGAACCAGAACTTCTCCGGCCGGTCGGTGGTGATGTACGGCGCCGGGTTCGCCATCCAGTTGAACGCGGTGCCACCCCACGACGCGACGACGTGCTTCGCGCCGTGGTCGGTGACCGGAAACACCGTGGACAGCGTGCCGAGCGTGTGGCCGGGCGTCGTGTAGATCGACACCGTCGTGTCGCCGAGCGTCAGCTTCTGGCCATCGGTCGCGACCATGTCGCGGCGCGGCTTGCTGCCGTTCGAGCGGTCGAGGAGATCCCAGTCCGGCGCGCCGAGCAGCACGTGCGCCTTGAACGTGTCCTGCAGGTACTTCGCACCGCCCGAGTGATCAGCGTGCCCGTGGCTGACGATCACGTACTTGATGTTCGCGGGATCGAGGCCGAGTTTCTTCAAGCCGCCAACCACTTCGTCGTCCACTGAATAGTCGAAGATCGCGTCGATCAGGATGATGCCGGCCGATGTGTTAATCGCCCACACCGAGTATTCCGTCTGGCCGACGAAATAGAGATTGTCGAAGACCTTCACCGGCTCGGCGTGCCACGTCTCGCGCGCCGGCGGACCCGGCGGCCGGGGCGTCGCACCGCGCGCCGGACGTGGCTCGGCCGGCGTCCGCGGCGCCGCTTCCGTGCAAATGCGATTGAAGACGCCGGCGAAATCGGCGCCGGCCGCGGCTTTCGCCGCGGCGACGTGCGCCTGGCTCGCGGCCGATTGTGCGCCGGCCGCGCTGCCGATCGCGGACGCGATGCCGATGGCGATCGCGAGCGGAAAGACGAAGCCGACGCCGCGACGGAGGCTCGAGGGAACGGCGATGATCGTCATGGCGCGGGAGTGTAGCACGCGCGATGACGGGACGGTCGCGACGGTACCAGGCGACCGAAACGATCGCCCGTGCGCCGGGTTGCGCGGTCGGGTAGGATGCGGCGCGATGGCTTCCGCATCGGCCGCTGCCGGCCTGCGCTGGCTCGACGACCTCGGGCGCGACACGGGTTACGCGATCCGCACCTGGCAGCGCCATCCGGGATTCGCGATCGTCTGTCTCCTGACGCTCGCGATCGGCATCGGTGGCGTGACGTCCGTGTTCAGCGTCGTCGCCGCCGTCCTGGTTCGACCGTTGCCTTACGCACACGCCGATCGGCTGATCGCCGTCTGGGACAGCCACGTCAACGATCGCAACCTGGCAAAGATCTTCGCGTCGTACACGGATTTTGAAACCTGGCAGCGCGAGAGCCGCACCGTCGAACAGTTCGCGGCAGTGACCTGGGCAGTCGGCGATCGGACGCTGACGGGGTACGGCGACGCACGCGTCGTGCTGGCGATTCCCACGAGCGTCGATTTCTTCCCCCTCCTCGGCGTCGCCCCGGCGATCGGGCGGACGTTCGACACCGCCGACCTGACGCGCGGCTGCACCGTCGTGCTCGCCGCATCGTTCTGGCGCAGCGTGTTGTCGGCACCGGCCGACATCGCCGGCCGCTCGCTCGCGCTCGACGGCCGCGCCTGCAGCGTCGCCGGCGTGATGCCCGACAGTTTCGCGTTCTATCCTGCCGCTGCGGACATGTGGATGCTGATCACGCCGACGCGGGAACAGCTTCCGCCCGATCGCTATCAGGGTGTCGGCGTGTTCGGCCGGGTGCGTGCGGGCGTCACGCGTGAGCGCGCCAGCGCCGAGCTCGCGGCGATTCACCGCGCCGCCCATGCGAACGATGCGCACGGTGCCGCATTCGCGCCGACCGTGTTCCCGCTGCAGCACGAATTCACCTGGCTGGCCGGCCGCAACCTGCAGCTGACGCTCTGGGTCCTCTTCGCCGCCGTTGCCGCCGTCCTGTTGATCGCCAGCCTCGACGCGGCAGCACTGTTCGTCGGCCGCTCGGTCGCGCGGCAGCGCGAGTTGGCGATTCGCGCCTCACTTGGGTCGGGGCGATCGCGCCTCGCGCGGCAGATGATGACCGAAGCGATCGTGTTGGCAGCCGCCGCGGCTGCGCTCGGGCTGGTGATTGCCGACGGCGTCGTGCGCTATCTGCGATCGCATATGCCGGTGGATCTCCCGCCCGGCACGACGATCATCCTCGATGGGCGGATCGTCATGTTTGCGATCGGCATCGCCGCGCTCACCGCGCTGGTGTTCGGTACGCTTCCGGCGTGGCGATCGTCGCGGATCGACGTACTGCCGGCCTTGAAGGCGCACGCGTCGTCGATCGGGGCGCCGCGCGCGAACCACGCCACCGGCACGTTCGTCGCCGTGCAAATGGCCAGCGCGATGGCGCTCCTCGTCGGCGCGGGGCTGCTGATCGAAAGCGTTGCCAGACTCGGCAGCGTGCCGCTCGGCTTCAATCCGGACGCCGTCCTGACGATGAGCGTTCGCCTGCCCCGTCCGGCGTATCCACGTCCCGCGCAGCGGGCGGCGTTCTACCAGCGGCTCGTCGCCGAGGCCGGCGGCACGCCGGGCGTCACCGCGGCAGCCCTGACCACTGCGCTCCTGCGCGGCGGTGGACTGAATATGCTGCTCATCGAAGGCCGGCCCGATCCGCGACCGGAGACATCGCCGCCGGACGTCACGCAGGACTCGGTGAGCCCGGACTATTTTCAGGTCATGGGCGTGCCGCTCATCGCCGGCCGACCCTTCCGCGACGGCGACGCCCTGGAGGCTGCGCCGGTCGCAATCGTCAGCCGCTCGCTCGCGCGAAAATATTTCCCGGACGGCGACGCCATCGGCCGCCGCATCCGGACGCCGAACACGACCTACAGCACGATCGTCGGCGTTGTCGGCGATCAGAAGACGGCAAGCGTGTTCGAGGAAATGGCCCGCCTGGAAACGGCGACGATCTTCCGGCCGATTGCGCAGACGGCGCCGCCGGACGCAAGCCTGGTCGTGAGCAGTACTGCACCGGCGTCGGTCGCGGGCAGCGTCCAGCGGGGCATCGCCGCGCTCGATCGCGACGTCGCCGTCGCCAACGTGCAGACGCTCCAGCAGCGTCTGGCGAAGGATCTCGCGTACCCGCGCTTCCGGGCGCTGGTGCTGACGGCGCTGGCGGCGATTGCGCTGGCGCTCGCGGCGGTCGGTCTCTACGCGGTGCTCGCGCAGGCCGTCACCGAGCGGACGGCAGAATTCGGCGTCCGCATGGCGCTGGGCGCGCGAACCGCGGACATCGTGCGGCTCGTCGCCGCGCAGGGCGTTGTACCGACCGTGGCCGGCCTGGTCGTCGGCATCGCCGCGGCCATCGCCATCGCGCGGCTGCTGTCTGGTCTGCTGTTCGGGATCGGCGCCGCGGATCCGGCAGCCATCGCCGCCGTCGCCGCCGTGTTCATCCTCAGCGCTGCGGCGGCCATGTATTTTCCAGCACGCCGCGCGTCGCGGATCGATCCGTTGGCGGCGCTGCGGTCGGAGTAGTCCCGCCGGGCGGCCCGGTGCGCGCCAGCGCAGCGACGGACCCTATGGCTTGAATAGATCCGCGATTTCGATACCGAGGCCATGCGCCAGCTTCGCCAGGTGGAGCACGCTCGCATTGGGAAACCCGCGCTCGAGCCGACTCATGTGCGCGCGATCGATGTGACAGAGCGCGGCGCATTCCTGCTGCGAGAGATGAAGTTCGCGGCGGATCGAACGAATCCGTGCGCCGAGCCGTTTCAGAACCGGCTCCTGCGCGCGCCTCTCGTTGGTCGCCGCTATCGATGAGCCCTCGACGGCGTCGTCGCTGTGATCAAACTGGTAGTGAATGGCGCTTCGCATAATAGTCTGGCCCCTGAAAGAAGAATTGCCTGCCAACTCGATCCGAGAGTCGATGACGCGAGCACGGCGATCCGCTTCGCGGCGAAGCGGATCGCCGCGTCCGATCACGGGCCGACGACGGTGCGCACCGGCCTGCGCGTAAACGTCTCTCTGGCGACGCCAGTCACGCAAGCCGGTTCAGTGTCGAACGTCTTGATCTCGATCGTCTCAATCGATTTGTTGAACATCACTTTGCTGGCGTCGGCCAGCTTGCCGACGCCATTTCCGTTACGGTCGAAGCGGATCTCGAGGACATCGACCCGGTGCTCCGTGCCGCGCGCGGAGTCCCTCGGAAACTCTCCGATCGGCATATGCTGCTGGCTGGCGACGACGATGCGTCGGCCGGCGGGCGTGTTGACCTCGCGGGCAAAATCGATCGTCCAGGCGCGCCGGCCGAGCGCGCGCTCGCCCGCCCCCTGGACGCCGGGCGTCAACACCGAGCCGGTGTGGATACGCACTTTCTCGAGCAGCGCCAGGATCGCGGCCGGACCGTTCTTGTCCATGATCGGCTTCCGCACGCTCTCGAATTCTTCCTGTGTCGACCATCGTCCGATGACGATGTCGATCGGGCCAGCGTAGGTACCCGACGCGTCGAGCGACCGGCCCACGAGATGCTCCACTGGCTGCGGGATCTCCGCGGTAATCGACTGAGGTGCGAGTGCGGCGCACGCGGCGAGCGCGACGCACGCTCTGACCAGGACAGGGCGAAGAGTCTTTGGCTTCATGCGTGTCTCATCTCCAAGATGGTGTCGAGGTAGCGCGAAGCCTTCAGCGAGCGGCGGTCGCTCGGCTGAAGCCTTCGCGGCTACTGGTTCGAGATGTCGATCGTCTACGGTTGCCGGATTTCGACCGCCACGAAGTTCCACCGGTCGGTTGCCGTTCCGGTAGCGCTCACCGTTGTCGGCACTCCAGCCAGCGGAACGGGGTTGGTCGTCCGCTCCGTCCAGTAGGTGTCCGTGATCGCCGTTGGCGACGACTGGTTGACCAGCGTCCCGTTGGCGCCGACCGTCACCGTCCGCGGATTGTCCCAATCGGTGCCGACGCCGAACACCCACGAGTTCGCACGCGTCGTGGTGAGCGTCACGCTCGGCTGCGTCGCCGAACCCGGCGCGTTGCTCGTGATCGCCGTTGCCGCCCCGGCCAGCGTGTTCGCCGCGCCGGTGAAGCCGACGACGGTCATCGAGGCGACGCCGGAGAACCGCATCGCCGCGGTCACCGTCATCGTCGCGTGCGCCGTCGGCGCGAAGGCATACCAGATCTCCGCGGTGCCCGCCTGCGCGTTGGACTGCGCCGCTCGGGTCCACGTGAGATTCGGCAGGCTGGCATTGTTGTTCATGCTGTTGACGTTCTGTCGCGAACCGGCCGCCGTTCCCGGGTTCGTGTTCGGCCCGTCAGCCGAGATGAACGCCACGATCAGCGTGTTGGCCGCAACCGCGAACGCCGGACTCGTAATCGTCGTGTTCGGCGTGGTCGCGTTGCGCGAGACGAACGTCGCGATCGTCGGCGCCGTGCCCTGCGAAATGACGAGGACGACCGCGCTCCCGGCCGCTGTACTCGAACCGGCAGTCGGCGTCTGACTCACAACGCTGCCAGCCGCCACCGTCGTGCTCGGCGAGAAGGTGATCGCGCCGACCGTCAGGCCGGAGCCGGTCAGCGCCGTCGTCGCCGCCGCCTGCGTCGAGCCCACCACGTTCGGCACCGTCACCGGCGGCCGACCGCT
>Ga0075425_100000198_pt1 | contig 54096 bp, 43 predicted proteins | sample SoiMethybrSBSTD4_FD_75300 | JGI IMG/M metagenome (GOLD analysis project Ga0075425, IMG submission 75300) | Bulk soil microbial communities from a Populus tree surrounding site in Tennessee, USA - Soil MetaG P. TD hybrid SBSTD4 | ecosystem: Environmental > Terrestrial > Soil > Tree plantation... | reverse complement strand
GCCATCCCGCTCTCGGTGAGCGTCACCGTCTTGTGCTTCTCGTCGACGATGTAGTCGCCGGTCGCCTCGAGCGCCTCGCGCTCCTCGGCCTTCGTGTCGCCGCGCACCGTCGCGCCGCGCTTGAGGCTCGGGATGATGCGATCGATCTGGTAGTAGAGCTCCGTCGACTCTTCCGCGGGGCCGGAGATGATGAGCGGCGTCCGCGCTTCGTCGATCAGGATGCTGTCCACCTCGTCGACGATCGCGAAGTGATGCCCGCGCTGCACGTAGTGCGCGAGCTCGAACTTCATGTTGTCGCGCAGGTAGTCGAAGCCGAACTCGTTGTTCGTTCCGTAGGTGATGTCCGCGGCGTAGGCGACCTGCCGCTCGGGGTCGTTGAGATCGTGCTGGATGACGCCGACCGTCATGCCGAGGAAGCGGTAGATCTTGCCCATCCACTCCGAGTCGCGGCGCGCCAGGTAGTCGTTGACCGTGACGACGTGGACGCCCTTGCCTCCGAGCGCGTTGAGATACGCGGGGAGCGTCGCGACCAGCGTCTTGCCCTCGCCGGTCTTCATCTCCGCGATCTTTCCCTTGTGGAGCACGGCACCGCCGATGAGCTGGACGTCGAAGTGCCGCATGTTCAGCACGCGGCGGCCGGCCTCGCGCACGACGGCGAAGGCCTCCGGCAGCAGCTCGTCGAGCGTCTCGCCCTCGGCGAACCGCTGGCGGAACTCTGTTGTCTTGCCGCGGAGCTGATCGTCAGAGAGCGTCTTGACCTGCGGCTCGAGCGCGTTCACCTGCGCGACGATCGGGCGCAGGCGTTTCAGTTCACGATCGTTCTGGGTGCCGACGACTTTGGCGAGGATGGTATCGAGCACGGGCCGCTAGGGTATCCCTGAATTGTAACGCAAGGCAGGAGGGCAGAGGGCGGGAAGGCAGAAAGGCGAACGACGGAACGACGGAAGGCGGCGGGCCTTACTGGCTGCCGTTCTTGCGCGATTCGGTCAAGAGCTGCAGCGGATTGATGAGGCGTCCGTTCGCGACAATCTCGTAGTGCAGGTGCGCGCCGGTGGCGCGGCCGGTCGCGCCGACGTAGCCGATCACGTCCCCGCGCTTGACGGCCTGGCCCGGCTTCACGTGAAACGCGCTCAGATGGCCGTAGCGCGTGACGAGGCCGAAGCCGTGGTCGACCACGATCAAGTTGCCGTAGTCGCCGGTGTAGGCGGCCGACTCGATCGTGCCGTCGGCCGTCGCAAAGACCGGCTGGCCTTTTTCCGTCGAGATGTCGAGCCCCTGGTGGAAGCCCGGCTCGCCGGTGAACGGATCGCTGCGGCCGCCGAACGTGCCGGTGAGCCAGCCGTGCGCGGGCCAGATCGACGGCGTCGCGGCGGCGAGCGCCTCGCGCCGCTCCACGTCGCGCCGCACGTAGCGCAGACGGTTCTCGAGTCCCTGGAGCAGATCGCGCAGCACGCCGAAAGTGTCGTCGGGCGAGGAGAGCGCGGCCTTCGCGAGCTCGGCGACCGCCGCGCTCTGCGCGACGGTCGATCCGCCGGACGCGCGCGTCTTGATCACCGCGGGCAGCTTCTGCATCGCGCGCGCCTGCACCGGATCGAGCTGGCTGCGCGCGCCGAGATCGTTGATGACGGTTTCGAGCGACTGAATCTGTGCGGTGAGCTCGCCGGTCGCGGCGCGATAGCTGCCGTTCTCGACGTCGAGCAGCGCGTTGGCCGAGCGCAGCTGGTCGATTTCGCCGCGCGCGCTCCATTTCGCGCCCAGGCCCATCAATATCGGAAGCGTGATCACGGCGAGCACGGCCCCGGCCGCGACCCGAACGTTGACCGTCAGGTGGCGCATGACGCCGCTTGAACGGTCTGCGATTACAACCGTGTATCGTCGTCCGGTCATGAATTGGGAATGAACGCGCTTACCGTCGCGTTCAGAGCGCCGAGACTCTATCACAGGACTCTGCTTTCAGCTACTATTCGGCCGCTCCCGACAACGCGGCCCGTATATGGTTGAGAAGGCTCGTCCTTTTATCGGCACTTCTGCTTCCCACCGCCACTGCCACCGCGGTGGCGGCTCAGCTTGTAGGCCGGGCCTTCAGGCCCAACCGTAGGATTGATTTCAAACGCAGCGAGGAACTCATGACCAGACTTCTCGCCGGCGCGATCGCGGCGGTCCTCGTCGCGTTCGCCGCCGCGGAGCGGCCGCGCGCGGAAGTGGGAAAGCCGGGCGTCACGCCGGTGCCGTGCCCGCAGCAGGAGTGGCAGCTCGGCGACGCGGCGTTCGACGCGCTGCCGAGCGCGAAGGCGTTCTCCGGCAAGTACGACGGCGGCCTCTACCGCATCGAGATTCCCGACAACTGGAACGGCGACCTCGTGCTGTTCGCGCACGGCTTCGTCCCCAACGCCGGCCCGAACGGATCGATGCTGCGCGTCGGCGTTCACCGCTTCCGCGAGCACGTCGTGAAGGACGGCTTCGCGTGGGCCGCATCGAGCTATCGCTGCAACGGCTATGTACCGGGACAGGCCCTTCTCGACACAATCGCGCTAATCGATCTCTTCAAGCAGTCGAACGGCGGGCGCTCGGCGGGGCGCGTCTACCTCACCGGCGAGTCGATGGGCGGCCACGTCACGCTCCTCGGCATGCAGGAGTTCCCGACGACGTTCGCCGGCGGCCTCGCGATGTGCCCCGCGGGCCCGGAGCTCTTCGACTACTTCGCGGCGATGAGCGCGGCGGCGGAAGTCGTCACCGGCGTGCAGTTCCACGCGGACACCGTGCCGCAGGACGTCGCGAAGATGACCGAAGCGCTGGGCAAGCCGCCGGAGTACACCGAGAAGGGGCGACAGCTCGCGAGCATCGAGATTCAGATGAGCGGCGGGCCGCGCCCGTTCGCGATGGAAGGGCTCGCCGGCCGCCTCATCGCGAACATGAGCACGAGCCAGGCGGCGCTCCTCGGCAGCACGACGCCGTCCAATCGCGCGGTCGACACGGCGCACCTGACCTACGCGATCGGCGACGGGCTCGGGCTCTCCGCCGAGACGCTGAACCAGAAGGCGCGGCGCAAGACCGCCGATCCGCAGATGCGCAGCGCGAACGGCCCGTACGAAGAAGTCGTGCCGTTCGACGGCAGGATTCAGCGTCCGCTGATGACGATGCACGGGACCGGCGATCTCTACGTGCCGATCTTTCTCGAGCGGTCGCTGAAGCGCGCCGTCTCGGCGGCCGGCAACGACAAGCTGCTCACGCAGCGCATCTACCGGATCGGCGCGCACTGCCAGTTCAGCCAGCCGGAGATGGCGAAGGCGTTCGACGATCTCGTCGCCTGGGTGAAGAGCGGCACGAAGCCGCAGGGCGACGATGTGGACGGCGACCTGAGCAACGCCGGCCAGACGTTCACAAGTCCGCTGCGGCCGAACGACCCCGGCGGTCGAACCGTCGTGACGAGCTCGAAGCAATAGGCTCGAGGTGCCCTGCGCACGAATCGGCGCCGCGTTGCCGCTGGTCTTCGCCGCGGTGTCCTTCGTTGCGCCGCTCGCGCATGCGCAATCCTCGCGCGGGCCCGGCGTCAATGAAGACTTCGCGACGATTGCCGAGGGCTACACGTCTGAATTCGCAGGCGGTCCAATCGAGGCGGCCTATCGAATGTTCTCGGCGCCGGATTTTGGGCACGTGTGCGCAGCCGCGCGAGCCGGCGACGTGCGATCGCTCCGCGCGGCGCGCCCGCGCGTCGAAGCCCGCGTCGCAGTGCCGATGCCGTACGCCGCACTCCGGGTCGGGGCGCTCGACGCGCTCGGCGTGTTGGTGCCCAAGGTCCCAATCTCGATCGAATCCTATCGATGGTCGGACGTCCTCGACACGCGACAGGATCACATCGGTGGGGACGACGTGACACCGAAAAAGCCGGGCACGATCCGCATCCGCATCCGCACCATCTGCGATGCGCCCGGCGGCGAGACCTTCGTGACCGTCGACGTGAAGTAACCTGCCCGACCCGCCCGACCTGCCCGGCCTACCGGAACTGCAACGCTTCGGCGACGTGATCCGCCGTCAACCGATCATCGCCCGCGAGATCCGCGATCGTGCGCGCGACCTTGCGCACGCGATCGTAGCCGCGCGCGCTCAGCGACAGCTTCCGCGCCGCCGTCTGCAGCACGCCCATCGCGGCGCGATCGAGCGCGCAGTGGCGCGTCAGGAGCGGCGCGCTCAGCTCGGCGTTCGTCACGGCGCCGTTGCCCGCGTAGCGCGCGATCTGCCGCGCGCGCGCGGCGACGACGCGCGCGCGGACCGCGGCCGACGGTTCGCCGCCGGACGTGTCGCCGAGCGCGTCGATCGGGAGCGCCGGCACGTCGACGGTGAGATCGAGGCGATCGCGCAGCGGCCCCGACAGGCGATCGTGATAGCGCGCGAGGAGCGTCGGCGTGCAGCGGCACTCGCGCGTCGGATCGTTGGCGAAGCCGCATGGACACGGATTCATCGCGCCGACGAGCATGAAGCGCGCCGGAAAGATCGCCGTGCGCGCCGTGCGCGCGATCGCCACCCGCCCCTCCTCGAGCGGCTGGCGCAGCACCTCGAGCACGTGGCGGCTGAACTCCAGCATCTCGTCGAGAAAGAGCACGCCGTGGTGCGCGAGGCTCACCTCGCCGGGCCGCGGCTGCGAGCCGCCGCCGACCAGCGCCGCATTCGAGATCGTGTGGTGCGGCGCGCGGAACGGCCTCGTCGTCTGGAGGCCGGCGCCGGGCGGCAGCAGGCCTGCGACCGAATGGACCGCCGTCACTTCGAGCGCCTCCTCGAACGACAGCGGCGGCAGCACGCCCGCCAGGCGGCGCGCCATCATCGTCTTGCCGCCGCCGGGCGGCCCGACGAGCAGCAGATTGTGCCCGCCGGCCGCCGCGATCTCGAGCGCGCGCCGGGCGAGGAGCTGCCCGCGCACGTCCGCAAGATCCGGCACGGTACACGGCGCTGCAGGAGGCACCGGAGCCACAGGCGCGGCGACGAGCGATGCGCCAAATGCCGCCGGTTCGTTCAGCGCGCGCACCGCGTCGGCGAGCGACGCGACGGCGGCGATCTCGAGGCCCTCGACGATCGCCGCCTCGCTCGCGTTGCCCATCGGCAGCAGCAGGCCGGCAACGCCGTCGCGCCGCGCGGCCGCCGCAATCGGCAGCACGCCGCGCGTCGGCTGAATCGATCCGTCGAGCGACAGCTCGCCGACGAGCAGGCGATCCCGAATGTCCCGGCGCTCGACGACGCCGCTCGCCGCGAGGATGCCCAGCGCGATCGGCAGGTCGAACGACGCGCCGCCCTTGCGGACATCGGCCGGCGAGAGGTTCACCGTGATGCGATGCGGCGGGTACTCGAAGCCGGAGTTCCGGATGGCCACGCGGACGCGTTCGCCGCTCTCGCGCACCGCCGTGTCCGGCAGGCCGACGACGGTGAACTTGGGGAACCCGAAGGAGACGTCGACCTCGACGTGGACCGGGCACGCCTCGACGCCGAAGACCGCCGCCGTGCGCAAGGTTGCGAGCATGCACGCCCGCACGTGCAAACGACGTCGCAGGCGCACCGCCATCGTGTTTTCAACGAGTTAGGAGCATAATACCGGCGCCATATCGCAGAAAGTGCCACGCACGCACGTGCAGCGGTGTGCAGAGGCTGATCATTCCCGCGTTCGCGCCGATAAACACACCGGAGATTTTCTACCATGCTAGACGCCTTCAAGAACATGACCGGCAAGGGCAAGCTCGTACAGCAGCAGAGCGACGAGCTCGAACAGCTGATTGCGACCGCGCGCGAGGAGCGCAGCGCCATCAGCGCCATGCTGACCTCCCTGTCCACACGCAGCGCGAAGCTCACGCCGCTCGGCAAGTCGCTCGAGCAGGTGTCCGAGAAGGCGAGCAGCGTCACCGCGATGCTCGACGAGATCACCAAGCGGCTCACGGCGCTCGACGAGCGGACCCGCGAGCTCGAGGAGGTCGACCGGCGCATCGAGGCCCTGAAGGAGTCGGCGAAGCAGGCCGAGCAGACGACGCAGAAGGCGCTCGGCCCGGACGGCGAGCTGCAGAAGCACCGCGAGGCGGTGCAGCATTTGTCCTCGCAGGCGCTCGGCACGCAGGCGACGCTCGACACGCTGAAGAAAGAGCGCGCAACGCTCGACGAGCTCCGCGGACAGCTGCAGAAGGCCGACGGCGAAGTGAAGCAATCGCTCGCGCAGGCGGGCGCGCTCAAGGGCGAGCTCGATCAAATCCGCAAGAGCTCTGCGACGCTTTCCGAGGACTACTCGAAGATGCGCGAGATCTCGCGCGAGTCGCGTGAAGACACCACCGCGGCGATGACGGCGGTGAAGGAAGTCGAGGCGAAGCTCGGGCCGCTCGCGCGGCTGCACGAGCTGAGCAAGAACACCGAGGAGCGCCTCACGACGCTCAACGCGCTCGCCGAGCACGTCGGGCACAAGGCGAAGGCGCTCGAGAGCCAGCAGCACGCCGTCGAGCACGCCGTGGTGCAGGCGAACCGCGTCAACGAGATGGTCTGGGCCATGGACGTCCAGATTGCGAAGCTGAACGAAGGCATGAAGCAGGTGGCGCGCGCCGACGACACGCTCGCGCGCACCGAAAGGCTCGCGGCCGAGACCGATGCGCAGCTCGAGACCGCCTCGCGGCTGCGGCAGGAAGCCGACCACGAGACGGCGAAGCTGAAGAGGGACGCCAACCTCCTGCTCGACTCGGTGCGCGGCCACGTGGACGCGCTCGCGCTGAAGAAGAAGGAGTTCGAGGCGTTCGACGAGCGGCTGCGGACGCTGCAGGGCAGCGTCGGCGACGCCGAGTCGCGCATGAACGGCCTCGCCGCGAAGGACAAGAGCCTCATCGAGCTCGCGCAGAAGGTCGACGGCCTCACCAAGCGCTTCGAGACGCTGTTCACGCAGGCCGACGAGCTGACGAAGAAGCAGCTGGCGCTCGACGCGCTGAACGATCGCCTCGGCCAGGTGGACGACCTGGCGAAGAAGACGACGTGGCAGATGGACGCGCTCCGTCAGAGCCGCCAGGATCTCGACGTGCTGCGCAAGGACATCCAGGACTTCTACACCGCGCACGCCGAGGCGGCGAAGATCGGCGAGAAGCTCACCTCCGATCGCGTGCGCCTCGAGGCGTTCGGCGAGCGGCTGTCGGCGATGTCGGCGCAGGCGCCGGAGCTCGACGCGCGGATGGACGCGATTCTCGGCAAGCTGGCGCTCGTCGAGGAGGGCACGAAGAAAGCGACGCGGCTGCACGAGTCGGTCGCGGAGCTCGACGCGCAGATCGCGCGCGTCACCTCGCGCGTGCCGTTCGTCGAGAAGCTCGAGGAGCGGCTGAACGGCCTCAACGCCGTCAGCGCCGACGTCGATCAGAAGCTGCAGGAACAGCTTGCGCGCCGCGCGGAGCTCGAGACGCTGAAGGTCTCGGTCGACGGGCTCGGCGAGCAGATGGTCGACGCGCAGCACAAGCTCGAAGCGGTGCGCGCGCTCCAGACGTCGCTCTTGCCGCTCATCGCGCAGGTGTCGATCCTCAAGTCGGAGATCGACGCGGCGGAGAAGCGCCTCGACGCCTCCTCGTTCAACGAGGCGGCGTCGATCGAGCAGGAGAAGCGCTACGCCGAGCTCGTTGCCGCGAGCCGCGCCGTCGCCAGCGAGGTGGCCGAGCGCACGCACGAGATGCAGGCGCTCGCCGAGGAGCTTTCGCGGTCGGCGAAGGTGAAGGACGAGATGCTCGTCGAGCTCGATCGCGTGCAGGGCCGCCAGCGGGACACCGCGAGCCAGATGCAGGCGACCGAAGATCAGCTCACGCGCGCCGAGGAGATGTACAAGCAGCTCGAGTCGCGCCGCGCGCAGATGGCGTTCGGCGAGAAGAAGCTCGCGGCCGTCGAGTCGCGGCTCGCCGAGATCAAGCAGCTCGCGACCGAGCTCGACAAGAGCATCGCGGCGATCGCCGCGCGCGAGCAGCTGGTCAACGCCGTGAAGGCGGAGGTCGAGAACGTCCACGCGATCAGCGCGCGCAGCAAGGCGGACCTCGCGCACGTCATCGACCACCGCGGCGAGGTGTCGGCGCTCAAGCACCAGGTGGACGTGCTCCTGTCGCGCATCGCCGAGACCGACGAGCGGATCGCGAGCATCGACGCGCGGCGCAAGCTCGTGGACGAGGTGCAGACGAAAGCCAGCGCGATCGTCCACGTGCTCGACGACGTCCGCATCAACCTCGAGACGCTCGGCGAGCAGAAGGCGGTCGTCGACCACGTCGCCGAGAAGGTCGCGCAGCTCGAGTTCATGCTGCAGGAAGCCCGCAACACGCTGCGCACGCTGCAGCACGAGCGCGAGCTTGCCGAGCGCATCGAGCTGGGCATCAAGCAGCTGCGGTCGAAGACGCAGAAGGCCGAGGACGCCAAGAGCCGCACCGCGTAGGCCTGGCGGGCCTGGCGGGTCGGGCAGGTCAGGCGGGTCGGAACGTCAGCGGTCCGGCAGTTTCAGCGGAAGCACGATGCGGCCGGCGGCGCCGATCGTCACTCGCACGGCGGCGGCCGTCAGCGACTCGAGGAAGTCGCGAGCGTCCGCGTCGCGCCCGACGTCGACGTCGACGCTCGCGCGCGCGACCGGCGTGGCATAGTAGTCGCCGGCCGGCAGCCCTTCAATCCGGTACCGGCCCTCGCGATCCGCCGTCGTCATCGCGACGAATCGCGACCGCGGATACCACGTCGAATCATCCACAGCGAACACGAAGACGGCGGCGCGGTCGTTCGGGCGCCCGCGCCGATCGGTGACGATGCCGGTGATCTCGCTGACCTGATTGGTCAGCACCACCTCGACGCCGTCCAGCGACTGATCCGCGCGGCCGAACGGCAGCACCGTGTCCGTGATGTCGGCGCCGTCCTTGCGCACGGCTTCGAGCGCGAACCCGGGCGGCGTGCGCAGCAGCTGGAGCCGCCGCGGCCCGCGCAGCCCCGCGAGCTCGAAGGTCAGATCGTCGCCGACGAGCGCGACCGCCGGCGGTCCGCCGAATCTCGGCGCGAGATCATCGACCGGCATGGGCGACAGCTCGAGCTGTGACGGCTTGATCGCGCCGCCGCCTTCGATCACGACGCGGCCGGTCATGCGGGACCCGGCCGTTGTACGGATCTCGAGATCCGTGACGTCGGCGTCCACGACCGTCACGTACTGCGTCCACGAGTCGCCCTCGTTCCATCTGCCGTTGCGATGGCGCTGCGCCTGCAGCACGTACTCGCCGGGCGCGACGTTGCTGAACTCGAAGGTGCCGTCCCGCTCGATGCGCGCGCCGATTGTCGACGGCAGCACGCGCGCGGACCGGAGGCTCGGCATCAGCGCGATGCCGCCGGTGATCGGATCCCCGGACGCGTCGAAGGCGCGGCCGCTGACGCGCGCGGTCTTCGTGCGCACGAGCGAGAAGTCGACGCCGCTCACATCCGCACCGCCGACGGACACGACTTGTCCCTCCGCCACGTTCGGCGTCCCCGGGAAGAACGTCGTCGCATAGCCGGGCAGATCGGCTGAGACTTCGATTCCGGTTATCTGGCCGACGATGGCCACGAGCAGGTAGTCGGCGGGCCCCACTCCCGAAATGCGGTAACGCCCGAGATCGTCCGTGGGCCGCGAACCCGGCAGCACCGCCCAACTCAATCGGCGGCGCCCGTCGGCAGAATGGACCCCGACCACGCGGATCGTGGCGCCCTCGATCGGATCGCCGTTCTCGTCGAAGAGCGTTCCGGAGATCGTCGCGGGGCGCGGCAGCATGATGTCGATGTCGTCGCGGACCTCGCCGATGCCGACGGCGATCTCGTCACCCGGATCCGTCGGCGAGCGCTGTCCGAAGGCCATTCGCAGGTATCCGCGCCGCAAGGCGCCGATTCGGAATGTCCCGCCTGTCTCCTGCGGCAGCACGAACCGGTACGCGCCCGTGGCGTCGGTGATCGCATAGCGGGCGACGACGTCGGTGCGGCCGGTGGGGATCAGCACGACCTGCGCCCCGGAGACGGCGCGGCCGTCGGCCGCGACGATGTGCCCGCCGATGGCGGCGCGGTCGCGCGGCGGCGGACCGAGGGGCGGCACGCGCGGCGCGTGTGCGGGAACCACGAAGTCGATGCCGCGTTTCTCCTCGCCTCGCTGCATATCGATCGGCTCGCCCTCGTCCGCCTTCAGGCCGCCGGGATAGTAGATGCGATCCTCGGCGCCGCCGCCGTTCATCACGGCGTCGCCGTTCGGCATCATGACGACCTCCCGGGCCGCGACGAACACGCTGACGCGGACGCGGCCTTCCGGGAGGCTGCCGGCGCGGTACTCGCCGCGCTCATCGGTCAACGCGACGGCCGGTGTCGGCAGCGTCCCGGCACGAATCGCGACGCGCTCGATCAGCACCGACGCGCCGGCGACGGGCTCGCCGGTATCGTCGGTCACCGTGCCGGTGACGGCCGCGCCGCGGGCGAGCGCGAGAACGACGTCGTCGACGACCGCGCCGGCGTCGAGATGGATGGCCCTGCCGGCCGCGTCCGGGTTGCGCACGCCGAAGGTCGTCTTCGCGTAGCCTGGCTTGCTCGCGGCGAGGGTGAAGTCGCCGGCCGGCAGCCGTTCGAACGCGAAGCGGCCGTCCTTGTCGGTCAGGAGCGGCGGCAGCTCGTGCTCGCCCGTCGCGCTGACCCTCGCGTTCCTGACGGGATCGCCGGTGGCTGCCGCGACGACGCGGCCGCGGATCGCCGCAGTGAGTGGGTTGGCGGATGGGAGCTTCGGCGTATCGCGCGGCGACTGCGCGTGCAGGAGTGCCGCGACGGCGATCGCGAACACGATCGCGCAACCGATCCAAGCCCCTCGTCGCGTGCGCGTCGACACCGAAGGCTCAGGTAGGGATCTTACACGAGCGAGCCGAGGGCGATGCGGCAAGCGCCTCCGCCGCAACCAGCCCGCCGCAACCAGGTTCTAACCAGGTTCTAACCAGGTTGATACCTGGTTCATGCGGTCGGGGGCGACCCTGAAAGGGTCGCCCTGCACGGAAGCGTTCCGATTAATTCGCGAGGCGGTAGAGCGTGAGGTGGTCGCCGGCGTTCAGGTGATCGTTCGACAGCTTCGGGTTCCAGGACTTCAGCGACGCGATCGTCGTCTTGTGCTGGCGCGCGATCGACGCGAGCGTGTCGCCGCGCTTCACCTGGTAGCTGACCTTGACGCGGTTGGTCGACGTGTCCTGCGCGAGCTGTCCGGCTTCGGCGACGGTCTTCCGCGCCTCGGTCGCGGGCGCCGGACGATCGGTGCGCGCGGCCATCAGCACCGTGGCCTCGTGTGGGACCATCAGCTTCTGGCCCGCGGCGACGCGCGCGGTGGCCGAGAGGTAGTTCGCTTCGGCCAGGTCGGCCTTGTTCACGTGGAGCTTGCGCGCGATGAGCGGCAGCGTGTCGCCGCGCTTCACGGTGTAGTACTTCAGCGCCGCGAGATCGGCGGGCGGCGCGTCGGCGAGCTTCGCCTCGACGATGCCGGCCGTGCCAACCGGGACCTTCAGCTCGTAGTTGGTCGCCTTCACCGGCGTCGTCCAGCGACGGAGCTCGGGGTTGAGCGCCTGAATCTCGTCGATGGGCGAGTCGGTCCACTCGGCGACGCGGCGCAGGTCCACCGGGCGCGGCAGCGTCACCTTGTCGTAGGCGTGCGGCGGCTCGGGCTCGAAGTCGAAGCCGTACTGCGACGGGTTGCGCGCGATCACGATCGCCGCGAGGATCATCGGGACGTATTCGCGCGTCTCGCGCGGCAGCAGCTTCGGCTTGGCCGACAGCGCCCAGAAGTCGTCGAGGCGCGCGGCCCTGACGGCGCGCTGCATGCGCCCGGGGCCGCCGTTGTAGGACGCGAGCGCGAGGTGCCAGTCGCCGTTGAAGAGCTTGCTCAGCGTGTGGAGATACTTCGCCGCCGCGACCGTGGCTTTCTCGGGATCCGATCGCTCGTCGATGTACCAATCGCGGCGCAGGCCGTTCTCGAGCGCCGTCCCGGTCATGAACTGCCAGACGCCCTTCGCCTTCACGCGCGACAGCGCATTGGGCTTGAACGCGCTCTCGACGAGCGGGACGTACGCGAGATCGAGCGGCAGCCCCTCGGCGCGGAAGACGTTCTGAATCATCGGCAGGTACTTGCTGCCGCGCTTCATCCCTTCTTCGATGAAGTCGTGAAGCCGTCCTTGGAACAATTCGATGTAGGAGAGGACACGCTGGTTCAGCGGGATCGGAATGTCGTGGTTGGCGTTCTCGAGATCCGACTCCACCGCGGCCTTCAGCTCGCGCGTCGCAGGCGGCGTGCCGATGCTCGTCGACAGCGCGAGCAGTTCGTCGATTGTTGCAGGCTCGTACTTCTTTTCTGTAAAGCCGTCGCCGGTCGCCAGCGCGCGCACCTCGTAGGCACTGATGCGGTCGACGAGGCGATCGAAGTGCTCGCGGATGCGCGGCTCGGTGCGCGCGCCGTACTCGGACTCGAGGAGCACGTCGACGGCGCGGTTGAATTCCTGTTTGGCCGCTTCGACGTGGCCCTGTTCGAGCTCTCGTTGCCCCGCCTTGAAATGGCGATCGGACGTGGCGATCAGCGTGACGACGGGATCCTCGACCGGCGCCGGCGCCGGGGGTGGTACGGAATCGGCTACGGCGTGGACACCAGCGGCCTGGGATGGCGAGACGACCGGCGTCTGTTTGAGGCTGGAGCCACAGGCGGTGACGAACGGAATCAGCGCGACGACGAAACGGCGCTGCCAATGCGTTCCGAGCATTCGGGCGCTCCGCGACAACGATCGGCCGACACTCCGGCGGCCGTTCGCGTCGTAAGTCGCCCCCACTGCGGGGGCTCCGTGTTCTTCAACGCGGGGAGGGCTGGGGACGCCCCCGCACCATGGTTGAGGCAGTCTAGCAAACCGTCGGGTGCCGGTCAACAATAAGTCCCGTAGGCTCAGCAATAGCGAGCAATTTAGCCGCGCCACGGGGCGATCGAGAAGATGCGGTGCTGCTCCCCGAGATCCCGCGCCGCAGGCGTGACGATGGCGCGCTCGGAGACCACGAGTTTTCTGCCTGCCTGAATCGCGCGGCGGACGTCATCCTCACAGACGAAGGTGAGCGGCGTCTGGTCGGCTGCGCGCGCCGCCGTCGCCGAGGTCAGGCCCGGGTCCGACCCCGGTCCGACCCCGGTCCGACTCCGGTCCGACCCCGGTCGGAAGCCGCGGGTGCCGAGGAACTCGTCGATCCGCCGCGAGAGCGCCTCGGCGCTGATGCCGGCCGGCGCCGGCGGACGGGCGGGGGCAGAGGGCAGCCGCGCCCCCGATCCAGGATCGACCCTGGATCGATCCTGGATCGAACCGCCGACGCCCTGTCGGTCCCAGCGGCTGACGACGGGCGACACCTCGTACGCCAGGCGCTTGATGTTCAGAAGATGCCGCGGCGAGATGTTGTCTGACGTGATGTTGCCGCCGTACCCGCCGCACCCGAGCGTCATCGCCGGATCCAGCCCCGTCGACAGCCCCACCGACCCGTGCGTCGTCGGCGTGTTGACGCAGATGCGGAAGGCCGGCTTGTGCAGCCCGAACTCGAGGATCACCTGCTCGTTCTGCGAGTGGATGGCCATCGTGTGCCCCATGCCGCCGTATCGGAGAATCTGCTTGCAGCGCTCGCAGCCCTCCCGCCAGTCCTTGACGACGTAATACGACAGCACGGGACACAGCTTCTCGATCGACAGCGGGTAGTCGCGGCCGACGCCCTCGAGCGGCGCGAGCAGGACGCGCGTGCTCGCCGGCGCGGCGATGCCGCATTTCTCCGCGATGTAGACGGCCGACTTGCCGACGAGCGCCGGGTTGGGCAGCCGCTGCGGCGTGACGAGCATCCGCGCGAGCGCGTCCATCTCCGTGGCGTTCATGAAGTAGCCGCCCTGCGCCTGGAACTCGCGGCGCACCTCGTCGGCGACCGGCTGATCGACGACGACCGAGTTCTCCGACGAGCAGAGCACGCCGTTGTCGAACGTCTTGCCGGTGACGATGTCGTGGACGGCCTTCCGCACGTTCGCCGTGCGCTCGATGAACGCCGGCGCGTTGCCGGGGCCGACGCCGTACGCGGGCTTGCCGGCGCTGTACGCCGCGCGCACGAGCCCCATGCCGCCGGTCGCGAGGATCACCGCGACGTCGCGCTGCTTCATCAGCTCCTGCGTCCCCTCGAGCGTCACGTTCGTCATCCAGTTGATCGCGCCGGCCGGAGCGCCGGCGCGGCGCGCGGCCTCGTCCATCACTTCGGCGATGCGCGTGATGCACCTGACGGCCTGCGGATGCGGGCTGATGACGATCGTGCAGCGCGCCTTCAGCGCGATGAGGATCTTGTAGATGGCGGTCGACGTCGGGTTCGTCGTCGGGATGACGGCCGCGACGACGCCGAACGGCTCGGCGATCTCGACGACGCGCTTGTCGTCGTCGCGCGCGACGACGCCCACGGTCTTCATCGGGCGGATGAACGCGTAGACCTTCTGCGAGCTGAAGAGGTTCTTCTGGATCTTGTCTTCGACGACGCCGTAGCCGGTTTCCTCGACGGCGAGGCGCGCGAAGGCTTCCGCCTGTGCCGTGGCGGCGGCCGCCATGGCGTCGATCACGGCATCGATTCGTTCCTGCCCGAATTCCGCGAGCTCGAGCCACGCCTGCTTGGCGCGGCGCGCCAGCGCGCGCGCTTCGGCGATGGAGGCCAGGTCGCGATCGGTTTGGAGGGGCGCCGCGGGTTCGGCCATCGCGCCCTACATCGCTCCGCCTTTCGGCAGGATCCGCTCGACTTCGGTGTGGGGCCGCGGAATCACGTGGACCGAGACGAGCTCGCCGACGCGGCGCGCCGCCGCGGCGCCGGCGTCGGTCGCGGCCTTCACGGCGCCGACATCGCCGCGCACCATGACGGTTACGTAACCCGCGCCGATGTACTCCTTGCCGATCAGGGTGACGTTCGCGGCCTTCACCATCGCGTCGGCCGCCTCGACGCTCCCGATGAGCCCTTTCGTTTCGACCAGTCCCAGCGCTTCCTGAGCCATGTTGGTCCGACGCGTTGAGTACCCCTCGAAAGTGGCAGCCGCGAAGCCGAGCTTGCCGCGCCGCCGCTCCGTCTTAACCCTGGGTGGTAGAGATTGCGACGCGGCGTGTCCGCCGAAGCGCCGCTGAGCTCTGGTGCGGCGCGAAGGCGGAGAACTCTAACAGATTGCGTAGGATGCGGCAACACGGTATAATCGTCGCTCGCAATCCTTCACTCTTGTTTCGACCTGGTCTGCAGCGAACCACGTTGCCTATGATTTTGCGTCCTCGGACACGAACGGTCGCGCTCGGCGTCTGCGCGGTCGCAGCGCTGACCGCCATAGCCGCCTGCCGACGCAAGGAAGCGCCGGCGCCGCCCCTCGCGACGCCGAGCGTGACGCTGAGCCACGACAAGGCGCCGCTCGGCAGCCCGCTCGACCTCCATTACAAGTTCGTCGTCGCACCGGACGCGCACTTCGCCGAGGACTACCGCGTCATGGTGCACGTCGTGGACGCGGACGAAGAGCTGATCTTCGCGTTCGACCACAACCCGCCGGTGCCGACGACGCAGTGGAAGCCGGGCCAGACGATCGAGTACACGCGAACCGAGTTCATTCCGGTCTACCCGTACGTCGGCGAGGCGTCGATCCAGATCGGCCTCCACTCGACGCAGACGCAGAAACGCCAGCCGCTCGCGGGCGAGGACGTCGGCCAGCGCGCGTACAAGGTCGCGCGAATCCAGCTTCAGCCGCAGACCGAGAACGTCTTCACGGTCTTCAAGGAAGGGTGGCACCCGGCCGAAGTCGCCGAGCATAACGCGACAGTGGAATGGCAGTGGACGAAGAAACAGGCGACGCTGTCGTTCAAGAACCCGAAGAAGGACTGCCTGTTCTATCTGGACGTCGACAACCCGGGCAGCGTGTTCAGCGAGACGCAGCAGGTCGCGGTCAGCCTCGGCGGGCAGGTGATCGATCAGTTCGCGCTGAGGCCGAAGCAGCCCGAGCTGAGGAAGATCCCGTTGAAAGCGGCGCAGCTGGGCAACGGCGAGGTCGCCGAGCTCGTCATATCGGTCGACAAGACGTACGTGCCGGCGGTGATCAACACGAGCAGCAAGGATCCGCGCGAGCTCGGCGTGCGCGTCTTTCACGCGTTTATCGATCCGCGGTAATCACGAGGACCATTCGTTGAACATCGCACGGATCTCGACGGCGATCGCGTTCGTGTTCGCGCTGGGCGTCAGCGAGGCGCGAGCGGAGATCGTCTACTTCGCGACCGGCCACACGCTTTCGATCAAGGAGCACCGAGCGGAGGACGACAAGCTCGTGCTGTCGCTGCGCGCGGGCGGCGAGATTGTCTGCGATCCGATGCTGATCGATCGCATCGTGCCCGACGAGGTGCCGTACCCGGAGCCCGAAGTCGAGAAGCCGGCGGTGGCCGTCGTCGCCGCGGCGCCTGCGCCGCCGGTGAAGTACGGCGACATCATCGAGAAGGTGGCGGCAGAGCAGGACGTGCCCGCAAAGCTCGTCCGCGCGGTGATTCAAGTGGAATCGGCGTATCACGAGCGCGCGCGATCGCCGAAGGGCGCGATGGGGTTGATGCAGCTCATGCCGGCGACGGCGAAGCAGTACGCGGTGGCCGATCCGTACGATCCGGCGTCGAACATCGAAGCCGGCGTCAAGCATCTGAAGTCGCTGCTGCAGCATCTGCCCGTTGCGCTCGCGCTGGCGGCGTACAACGCAGGCGAGGCGGCGGTGCAGCGCTTCGGCGGCATGCCGCCGTACCGCGAGACGCAGGACTACGTGTCGCGGATTCTCAACCTCGCGAGCCGCTAGCAATTCCGCGCAGTTCCGCCCGCCTTTTCGTCGGCGCGCACGGTCTTAACGGCAAGGACCGTGGCATAAGTTGATACAATTATTGGCTGTTCCCATGGAGTTTCGCTGCCGTCTCGCGTCGCCGAACGGGGAAATTGTCGAGGGCGTGTACGTCGCCGAGACGGAAGCCCGGCTGCGCCACGAGCTCGAGGAGAAAGGGCTGTACGTCCTCTCGCTTCAGCCGAAGCACGCGATTGCCGGCATCTCGCTCCATCTGCCGCAGCGCAACCGCATCAACACGCGCGAGTTCCTCGTCTTCAACCAGGAGCTGGCGACGCTGCTCAAGGCGGGCATGCCGCTGGTGCAGTCGCTCGATCTGCTGAAGCGGCGCGTGGAGTCCCCGACCTTCCGCACGGTCCTCGACGACATCCACGAAAAGGTGCGCTCCGGCACAGCGCTGTCCGACGCGTTCGCGCTGCACGGCGAGCTCTTCCCGCGGGTCTACACGGCGTCGATCCTCGCCGGCGAGCGCAGCGGCAACCTCGAGGCGGTCCTCCGGCGCTACGTCGAATACACGAAGATCATCCAGACGGTGAAGAGCAAGACGGTCTCGGCGCTCGTCTATCCGGCGATTCTCGTCTCGCTCGCGCTCGCGCTCGTTTCGCTCATCGTGCTGAAGGTCGTGCCCGCCTTCTCCGACTTCTACGCGAGCTTCGGCGCCGATCTGCCGCTGGTGACGCGCATCATCGTGCAGATCTCCGCGTTCCTGCGCGCCCAGATGCTGCTCATCGTCGCGGCGTTGGTCGTCGCGGTCGCCGTCGTTCTGAGCTGGGTGCGGCAGCCGGGCCAGAAGGCGCGGTTCGACCATGCGCTGCTCGGCGTGCCGATGCTCGGCCAGGTCGCGCGGAAGTTCTCGACCTCGCAGATGTCGCGCACGCTGGCCACGCTCCTCGGCGGCGGGCTGCCGCTCGTCAACGCGCTCGACATCGCGGCGCGCTCGATCGGCAACCAGTTCATGGCGCAGCAGCTCGAGATCGTCGGCGCGCGCGTGCGCGAAGGGGAGTCGTTCGCCGCGGCGCTCGAGGCGCGGCACGCGTTCCCCGAAGTCGCCGTGAAGATGGCGGAGGTCGGCGAGTCGACCGGCGCGCTGCAGGACATGCTCAACACGGTCGCGGATTTCTACGACGAGGAAATCGCGACGACGATGGATCGGTTCGTCACGCTGGTCGAGCCGGTGCTGCTCGTCATCATGGGCATCGTCATCGCGGGCCTGCTGCTCGCGCTGTACATGCCGTTGTTCCAATTGAGTTCCGTGCTCGGCGGCTAGGCAGGTGTAGGGCGACCCTTTCAGGGGTCGCCGCATTATGGCGACACAGAACACCGACATTCACGATCCGACGACGGACCTGGCGCCTCCGCTGGGGGCCGACGAGCATCGCGCCGAGCTCGAACGGGCGCGGCGCCTCGCCGAGCGGTACCGTCTCGAGTTCATCGACATGGATACGTTCCGGATCGATCAGGACCTGTTCCGATCGATTCCGGCCGACTTGATGCTGCGGTACGAGTTCGTGCCGTACCGCCGCGTCGGCAAGACGCTCGAGATCGTCGTCTCCGATCCGACGAACCTGCCGATGATCGACGAGCTCAGCGTCCTGCTGTCGACGCCGATTCGCGCCGTCGTCGGGCCGAAGTCGGCGATCGAGTCGATCCTGAAGAAGAGCGAGAGCTCGCAGCGCGTGCTGGAGGAGGCGACCGAGAGCTTCCAGCTGCAGGTGCTGAAGGAAGACGAGAACGGCGACGAGAGCCTCACGGTCGAGAAGCTGACGAGCGACGCGAGCCCCGTCATCCGGCTCGTGGACTCGACGATCTACACCGCGATCCAGCGGCGCGCGAGCGACATCCACATCGAGACGCAGGACGACGCGGTGCACGTGAAGTACCGGATCGACGGCGTGCTGCAGCCCGCGATGCGGCCGATCGCGAAGCAGTTCCACAGCTCGATCATCTCGCGCATCAAGGTGATGGCGGAGCTCGACATCGCCGAGAAGCGCGTGCCGCAGGACGGCCGCTTCCGCATGCGCACCTCCGGCAAGACGATCGACTTCCGCGTCTCGATCATGCCGAGCGTCCACGGCGAGGACTCGGTCATCCGTATTCTCGACAAGGAGTCGATCAGCGAGCAGTTCACCGAGCTGCGCCTCGACATCCTCGGCTTCCCGGACTCGGAGCTGAAGCGCTTCCGCAAATACATCGCCGAGCCGTACGGCATGGTCCTCGTCACCGGGCCCACCGGCAGCGGCAAGACGACGACGCTCTACGCCGCGCTCTCCGAGATCAAGTCAATCGAGGACAAGATCGTCACCATCGAGGACCCGGTCGAGTACCAGCTGAAAGGGATCACGCAGATCCCGATCAACGAGAAGAAGGGGCTGACGTTCGCGCGTGGCCTGCGGTCGATCCTCCGGCACGATCCGGACAAGATCATGGTCGGCGAGATCCGCGACAACGAGACGGCGCAGATCGCCATCAACTCGGCGCTCACGGGCCACCTGGTGTTCACCACGGTGCACGCGAACAACGTGCTCGACGTGCTCGGCCGCTTCCTCAACATGGGCGTCGAGGCGTACCAGTTCGTCTCCGCGCTGAACTGCGTGCTCGCGCAGCGGCTCGTGCGGAACATCTGCCACCACTGCAAGCGCCCGGTGAAGGTCTCGAAGGCGCTGCTCGAGGAATCGGGCCTCGATCTCTCGCTCGAGCACAGCCACACGTTCTACGAGGGGATCGGCTGCATCGAGTGCGGCGGCACCGGCTACAAAGGGCGCACGGCAATCTGCGAGCTGCTCGATCTGACCGACCACATCCGCGAGATGATTCTCGAAAAGCGTCCGACCTCGGAGATCAAGAAGGCGGCGCGCGAGGAAGGCATGCGCTTCCTGCGCGAGTCGGCGGTCGAACAGGTGATGCACGGCGTCACGACGCTGCGCGAGATCAACAAAGTGACGTTCGTCGAATGAGCCTGCTGTCCCTGCGCGATAGTCCCGCGCCGGCGGTGGCCGTGGAGCTGGCGGCGAACCGCGTGTCGGCGGCGAGCCTCGAGTGGCGCGGCGGCCAGCCGACTGTTGCCGCGCACGCCACGGAGCCGCTGCCGCCCGGCGCGCTGGTGCCGGCGCTGACGGCCGCCAACACGCACGATCGTCCGGCCGTCGTCCGCGCGCTCACCGCGGTGCTCGAGCGCGTCGGACGGCCGCGCCGCATCGGCCTCATCGTGCCGGACGTGGTCGCGAAGGTGTCGCTCGTGCGGTTCGAACGCGTGCCGGGAAAGGTGCAGGAGCTCGATCAGCTCGTGCGCTGGCAGGTGCGCAAGTCGGCGCCGTTCGCGATCGAAGAGGCGCAGGTCAGCTACGTGCCCGGCCTGCGCGCGGACGATGGGCAGGAATTCGTCGTCTCGCTGGCGCGCCGGAGCGTGATCGAGGAGTACGAAGGGCTCTGCGCCGAGGTCGGCGCGCACGCGGGCCTCGTCGATCTGTCGACCTTCAACGTGATCAACGCGGTGCTGGCCGGATCGGCGCCGCCGTCCACCGACGCGGACTGGCTGCTGGTCAACGTCGCCGCCGACTACACGTCGATCGCGCTGCTGCGCGGTTCGAGCCTCATCTTCTTCCGCAACCGCGCGGCGGACACCGAAGGGACGCTCGCCGATCTCGTGCACCAGACGGCGAACTACTACGAGGATCGGCTCAAGGGCGCCGGTTTCACGCGGGTGATTCTCGCCGGCGCCGGGGCGGCGCCGATCGAGCACGCGCCCGAAATCGAGGACGCGCGGCGCAGCCTGGAGGATCGGCTGCGGACGCCCGTCGCAGGGGTCGATCCGCGCGCGGCCGCCGGGCTGACCGATCGCATCACGGCGGCGCCGGCGCTGCTCGACGCGCTCACGCCGCTCGTCGGGCTGCTGCTCCGCGATCGCGAGAAGGTGCCGGCGTGATTCGCACCAACCTCTCGACGCGGCCGTTCTACAACGAGCGCAGCGTCCAGCTGATTCTCCTCGCGGTCGCGGTCGTCGTCGTCGGGTTCACGGCGTTCAACGCGTCGCGCGTGCTGCGCTACTCGCGCAGCGACACGCGGCTCGCCACGCAGGCGTCGCGCGACGAGGCGCGCGCCGCGGATCTGCGCCAGCAGGCCGCGCGCCTGCGCACGACGGTCGATCCGAAGCAGCTCGACTACGCGTCGGCCGACGCGCGCGAGGCGAACGATCTCATCGAGCGGCGCACCTTCTCGTGGACGGATCTCTTCAACCGGTTCGAGATGACGCTGCCCGACGACGTGCGGATCACCGCCGTGCGGCCGAAGATCGAGAAGGAAGGCTTCACGCTGTCGATCGCCGTCGTCGCGCGGACGGTCGACGACGTGGGCGAGTTCATGGAGAACCTCGAGAAGACCGGCGCATTTCGCAACATCCTGTCGGTCGAGGATCGCGTCGACGATCAGACCCAGCAGTTGAACTCGATCCTGCAGGCGCTGTATCTGCCGGAGGTGGGGCACGCGGCGGGCCCCGGCCGGACGGGAACGACACGCCGATGACGCTCTGGAAGCGCATCCTCGTCGAGAAGCGCGTCGCGATCATCCCGCTCGCGCTCGCCCTCGTCGCGAACATCGCGGCGTACGGGCTGTGGGTGTATCCGCTCGGCGTCAAATCCGCCGGCGCCGCCGATCGCGCGGCCGCGGCCGCCGCCGCCGTGAAGGCCGCCGAGCAGGAACTGGCCGGCGCGCGCGAGCTCGTTGCCGGGAAATCGCGCGCCGAGCAGGAGCTGTCGACGTTTTTCGGCAAGGTGCTGCCGGCGGATCTGCCGTCGGCGCGCCGGCTGACGTTCGCGACGCTGCCGAACCTGGCGCACAAGACGAACGTGAAGTTCCTCGACCGCCGCGTGGACAACGAGCTGCCGAGCGATCGGGACAAGAGCGCGCGGCTCGGCCTGCTGCGCGTCCACACGCAGTTCCAGGGCGACTACGAGAGCCTGCGGCGATTCATCTACCAGCTCGAGAGCGATCCGGCGTTCGTCATCATCGACGATGTCCAGCTGGCGCAGAGCGATCCGGCGAAGCCGCTGACGCTGCAGCTGCAGCTGTCGACCTATTACCGCCTCGGGGCCAATGGCAACTAACCGCCGCCAGCTCGCGCTGCTCGCGGCGCTCGGCGTGGTGCTGGCGTTCGTCGTGTATCGATCGCTGCAGGCTCCGGCTTCGCCGCAGGCGCCCGCGTCTAACAGACAAGCCGCCGCGCGCGGCGCGCGCGCGGAGCAGACGCCGAAGGCGCCGGAAGCGCCCGACGTGCACCTCGACGCGCTGGGCAGCGATCGGCCGAAGCCGGAGACGGTGCAGCGGAATCTGTTCCGCTTCAAGGCGAAAGCGCCGCCGCCTCCGCCGCCCACCCCCGTGGCGCCGCCGGTGGTGCAGCAGCAGCCGCAGCCGAACGTGCCGACGGGACCGCCGGGGCCGGCGCCGCCGCCGCCGATTTCGCTGAAGTTCCTCGGCACCATCGAGGCGACGACCGAGTCGAAGAAGATCGCGGTCTTGAGCGACGGACGCGGCGGGCCGATTTACGGCACCGAGGGGCAGATCGTGCTGGGCCAGTATAGGATTCTGAAGATTGGGGTCGAGTCCGTGGAGATGTCCTATCTCGACGGGCGCGGCCGCCAGACGATCCGCATAGGCGGCCAATAACAGGATTGAGACATTGCCGATCGCGCACAGCAGATTGCGTATTGCCGTCCTGATCGCGGCCGTGGCGCTCGCGGCGGGCGGATGCGCCGCGGGCAAGGCGTTCCGCCAGGGCGAGGTCGCGATGAACGCCGGCAACCTCGACGAAGCGGTGGCGGCCTATCGCAAGGCGACGCAGGCGTCGCCGAACAACGCGAACTATCGCATCGCGCTGCAGCGCGCGATGCAGGCGGCGTCGCGGCAGCATCTGGACAAGGCGCGCCAGTTCGAGCAGAGCGATCAGCTCGAGGCGGCGCTCGGCGAGTACCGGCAGGCGAGCGAGTACGATCCCAGCAACCGCACGGCGACCGCGAAGGTGGCCGAGCTCGATCGCACGATCCGCGAGCGCATCGAGGCCTCGCGGCCGCGGCCCGCGATCGAGCAGCTGCGGCAGCGCGCGCGCCAGGCGTCGGCCGAGCCCGTGCTGAACCCTTCGTCGCGCGAGCCGCTGAACCTCCGCTTCAACAACGTCAGCGTCCGAGACATCCTCACCACGATCGCGAGCGCGTCCGGCTTCAGCGTCAGCTTCGATCGCGAGTTTGCGGATCGCCCGACGACGGTGTCGCTCGACGGCGTCACGCTCGAGCAGGCGCTGACGCAGATCATGACGATGAACCAGCTCTCGTACAAGGTGCTGAGCGAGCGGTCCATCTTCGTGTTCCAGGACACGCCGCCCAAGCACGCGCAGTACGACGAGCAGGTCGTGCGCACCTTCTACCTCTCGCACGCCGACGCGACCGAGATGTCGCAGATCCTCAGCACGATCATCCGGCTGCCCGGCATCGCCGTGCAGCCGGCGATCGCGCCGAACCGGACGACGAACACGCTCACCGTCCGCGGCACGAGCTCGGTCGTGCAGATCCTCGAGAAGATCATCGAGCAGAACGACAAGCCGCGCGCCGAGATCGTCGTCGACGTCGAGATCCTCGAGGTCGATCGGTCGCGGGCGAAAACGTACGGCGTCAACCTGACGCAGTACGCGCTCGGCGGCATCTTCTCGCCGGAAGTCGCGCCGAGCGGGACGACGACGTCGACACCGTCAACGCCCGCGGCAGGTGGCGGCACGACGCCGGCGGCGAGCACAGGCGCGTCAACGTCGCCGATTGCCGTCGGCTCGCCGCCGGCGTTCAACCTGAACACGATCTCGCGCGGCTTCACGACGGCCGACTTCTATCTCGCCGTTCCCGCGGCCATCGTCCATTTCCTCGAGTCCGACAACCACACCCGCATCATCGCGAAGCCGCAGCTGCGCGGCGCGGAAGGCGGCAAGCTGAGTCTTCGGCTCGGCCAGCGCATTCCCGTCATCTCGACGAGCTACACGCCGATCGCGACCGGCGGCGCGGGCGTGAACCCGCTCAGCTCGTATCAGTATCAGGACGTCGGCGTGAACATCGACATGACGCCGACGGTGACGCTCGAGGGCGACATCCGCCTCGATCTCACGCTCGACAACAGCCAGGTGGGGCAGGACCGATCGGTCGCGGGCGTGTCGGTGCCCACGTTCGTGCAGCGCACGGTGACGACGCGTCTTCGCCTGCGCGACGGCGAATCGAATCTGCTCGCGGGCCTCTTCCAGGAGAGCGAGCAGAACAACGTGCAGGGCTTCCCCGGCGCGATTCACGTGCCGCTGCTGAAGCAGCTCTTCTCGTCCAACACCATCAACATCGATCAGACCGACATCGTGATGCTGCTGACGCCGCACATCGTGCGGACGCACGAGATCACGGAAAGCGATCTCCGGCCGATCTACATCGGCTCGCAGCAGAACCTCGGCGTCGGCGGCCCGCCGCCGCTCATCGCGCCGCCCGAGCCGCCGCAGCCGCAGCAGCCGCCCGCGGCCGCCGCGCCAGGCGCCGCGGCCGCCGGCACCGCGACCGTCATTCAGCGGACGCCCGGCAGCGTCGTCGTCCTGCCGCCGGGCAGCTCGCCGGTTCCGGGCACGACGGCGCCGGGGACGCCGATTCCAGGCACGGTGGCCGTGCCGACGCCGGCCCCTGGTCAACCGGCGCCGCCCGCGGGGACACCGCCGGCGATTCCAGTCGCGCCCGCGCCCGCGCCGGCGACGCCTGAAGCACCCGCGCCGAATCCGGCCGTCGCGCCGCCGCCGCCGGGCGCGGCAACGAATCCGCCGGGCGCGACGACGCCGCCTGCGGCGGCGCCCGCGGCGCCGGGCGCGAACCCGCCGGCCGCCGCCGAACCGGGCGCCGCGAACCAGCCGGCGGCCGTGCCGACGCAGTCGCAGGGCATCGGCGGCGCGCGCATCATGATTTCGGCGAGCACGGCGTTCCGCGTCGGCGGCGGGCCCTACACGGTGCCGCTGCTCGTCAACGACGCGGCGCGCATCTCGACGATCACGCTCACGATGATTTTCGATCCCACGAAGCTGCGCGTCCGCTCGGTGCAGGAGGGCAGCTTCATGCGGTCGGGCGGCGCGTCGGTCACCTTCTCGCAGCAGGTGAACGGCAACCGGATCGACATCACGCTGGCGCGCGGCGGCGATTCGACGGGGGCCTCGGGCACCGGCGTCCTCGCGGCGGTCCTGTTCGACGCGATTGCGCCCGGCGGGGTGACGCTCACGCTGAGCGGCTCGGCGACCGGGCCGGGCGGCGTCGCGATGGGCCTCCGCTTCACGCCGGTGACGGTGACGGTGCAGTAGCCATGCGCAGGACGTGGCAATCCCGGCTTCGCTCGTCGCGCGGGTACACGTTCGTCGAGCTGCTCGTCGTCGCGGGCATCATCATGGTGCTCGCGTCCGCGATCATGCCGCTCGCGAAGGTGACCGCGCGCCGCACGCGCGAGGCCGAGCTGCGCCGCAGCCTCCGCGAGATGCGCACCGCGATCGACAAGTACAAGGACGCCGCCGACCTCGGGCAGATCGGATCGCTGGAGCTCAAGGTCGGCAGCGAGAACTATCCGCCGGATCTGCAGACGCTGGTCGACGGCGTGAACGCGGCGAACGACGCGACGGGCCGCAAGCTGAAGTACCTCCGCCGGATTCCCGTCGATCCGATGACGCACAGCACCGAGTGGGGGATGCGGTCGTATCAGGACAAGCCGGACGCGACGCACTGGGGCGGGCAGAACGTCTTCGACGTCTACACGACGTTCGACGGCACCGCGCTCGACGGCACGAAGTACAGGGATTGGTAAGGGCCATGAGGAACACGCCAGCGCGCGAACCGGCTCGGGACGATCGCGGCTTCACGATGCTCGAGCTCATGGTCGTCATGACGCTCATCGTCGTGCTCGCGACGATGGGGATGACGCAGTACAAGTCGTCGCAGGTCTACGCGAAGGAAGCGGTGCTCAAGGAGGATCTCTTCCGGCTGCGCGACGCGATCGATCAGTTCTACGCCGACAAGGGCGCGTACCCGGCCACGCTCGACGCGCTCGTCAGCGACGGCTACCTGCGCAAGGTGCCCGACGATCCGTTCACGAAGAGCAACAGCAGCTGGCAGACGATTCCCGCCGAGCCCGACCCGAACCAGCCGACCATGGAGCCCGGCGTCTACGACGTGAAGAGCGGCGCCGACGGCACGGCGCTGGACGGCACGAAGTACTCGGAGTGGGATTAGCCGCGCGGCCGGACGACCCCTCTTCTAACCTAAGACAGCGACGCCGTACACAAAAGAGGCGGGGCCCAGCGACCCCGCCCTGACATCCCGACAACTTTGCGACTACGGTGTAACCACGACCAGGCCGAGGCCCGATCCGGTGTTGCCGAGCGCATCTCTGGCGATCGCGGTGACGACGAATGTGGTCCGCGAAGAGACGCTATACGTGTGCGCGACGCTCAAGCCGTTCGTCGTCACCTGCGCCGACCCGTCGCCGAAGTCCCAGGTGATCGATTGAACGGAGGCGCCCGTCGTTCCAGACTGGACGGTCGCCGTGATCAACACCGGCTGTCCGGATTGTGCGGGCGTGCTCGCCGGCAGCGTCACGACGAGCGGCGCGCGCGGATTGACGGTAACCGCGGCAACCCCCGTCGTCGGCTCGCCGAACGCATCGACGCCGGTGACGACGATGATGTACGAGTTCGGCGTGTTGTAGACGTGCGACGCGGAGGTGGGCAGACCGGTGAACGTCGACACCTGGCCGTCGCCCCAATCGACCGTCGTCCGCGTGAGCGGGCTGCCGGTGGTGGAGGCTGCTGCCGCAATCGTGATCACGACGGGCTGACCGACCGTCACGGGCGCCGTCGGCGCCGTTACGGTGATCGCCGTAGTCGTATTGACGGTGATCGTCACGCGCCCGGTTTGCACGGACCCGGTGGGCGTTGGAGTCGTGGTGCCGGTACCGGTACCGCCACCTGTGCCCGTTGAAGCCACTCCAGCCGTCGCGCTGACAGTCGTCGTGCGGCTTGTCGTCAGCTGCGTCGACGCGCGGCCGTTGGCGTCGGTCGTCACGACGGTGGCCGATAGCGCGCCGTTTCCGGTCGCGGTGCCGGTGCTCCCCGTGTCGATCGCGAACGACACCGGGACGCCGGGCAGCACGTTGCCGCCCGTATCGCTGACGGCTGCAGTGATTGTCGTCGTGCCACCTGCGGACGGAAGCGATTGCGGGCTCGCGCTCACGGAGATGGCGCCGACGGCCGCCGCGCCCACTTGAATCTTCACGACGTTCGCGGCCGCTACGGCGACGCCGCCGGAGATCGCCGTGATCGTCGCGGTGCCCGAGCCGCTCGTCGCGACGAACTTCACGACCGCGCGGCCATTGATGTCCGTGTCGACCTCGGACGGCTGGATCGTCCCCAGGGTCGTCGTAAACGTGATGTGCGTCCCTTCGTGCGGAGGGGAGCCCGACGCCCGGATCACCTGCGCGATGATGTCGGCGGTCCCGTTGATCGGCAGCGCCGTCGCCGACGACGTCAGCGTGATCGTCGAGCCGGTCGGCGCCAGGAGCGGCACCTTCTGGCAGGCGACCGTCAGACCCGCCGCCGACACGAGGAGCAGAGCAAGCGCCGAAGCGCGGTAGTTACGTGATACCATGAGGACAGTAACCATCTTAATTCGCATGAACTTAGCGGGTCAAGTGAAGTGGCGGGCAAAAGCGGATACCGGCTACGCGATGGCCGCGCTGATTGTGGCCATGGGCGTCATGGCGATCATGATGACGGCCGCGATGCCCGTCTGGCGGCAGACCGTACAGCGGGAAAGGGAAGAGGAGCTCGTCTTCCGCGGCCTGCAGTACGCGCATGCGATCGGCCTCTACCAGCGCAAGTTCGCCAACGCCTACCCGCCGAACGTGGACGCGCTCGTCGAGCAGCGGTTTCTGCGCAAGAAATTCAAGGACCCCGTCACCAACGACGACTTCGTCGTGATCCCGCCCGGCGCGATGCTGCCTGGCACGACCGTCCCTGGTATGCAGCGCGGAGGCCAGCCAACCACGCCGGCTGCCGGCCGCGGCACCGGTGGCGCGACGAGCCCCGGCTCGACCGGGCAAACCACCGCAGCGCAGCCGTCCTCGCGCGGCGGCCTGGCGCCGACGGGATCGCAGCCCGGCGGTCTGGGCGGCGGCACGACCGCCGGCGTCGCCGGCGTGACGAGCAAGAGCAAAGCACAATCGATTCGCCTCTATAACGGCCGCGGCCATTACAACGAGTGGGCCTTCGTCTACGTGCCGCAGCTTCAGGCCGGCCAGGGCGGCGCTCCAGGCGCCGGAGTCCCCGGACAGCGCGGCCAGCAGCCGGGGCAACCCGGCCAGCCGGGCATCGGGCCGGGGCGCGGACCAGGCACGGACCCGTCCGGCCGCGGCCGCGGCGGCCCCGGGGGCCAGCGCGGCCCGAGTCCTTTCGGGCAGGATCCGTTCGGCAATCCGCCCGGCGGCGGCCGCGGATTCGGTCCCGGCATCGGACCGGGTCCGACGCCCTTCCCTCCGCGCGGCAGGAACTGACGGTTAGGACGAAAGCGTCCGCGTGATGGCCGCTGCCGCGAGCGCGGAGAGCGCGAGCAGCGCGCACCCGAGCGCAACGCTGCGCAGCAGCAGCTCGCCGACGCCGAAGAGCGCGCTGTAGACGAACACGCAGCCGAGCAGCGCCTGGACGAGTTCGACGCCGAGCGATCCGGGAATCTCGACGGCGCCGGCTTCAGCGGCGATCGGCTTCCATCCGGGTCCATGCGGCCGCACGCGGCGATAAAACGCGATCAGCGTGTCGTCGCGCTCCGGCTTCGTCAGCCACGTTGCCGCGAGCCAGACAACGGTCGTGATCGCGACCGTGACGATCATGATGTAGGCGAAATCGCGCGGCCGATCGCTGTCCCACCGCAGCACGATCTGCAGATACAACGAGACGATCGCCGCGGCGGCCATCGCCGCGACCTCGGACCACGCGTTGATGCGCCACCAGAACCAGCGGAGCAGCAGCACCGAGCCGGTGCCGGCTCCGGTGACGATCAGCAGCTTCCACGCCTGCTCGATCGACGCGAGGTGCAGCGTCACGTAGATCGAGACGAGCATGAGACCGACCGTGACGAACTGCGAGACGACGACGTACTCGCGCTCGGCGGCGTCGCGGCGGAGGAAGCGGCGGTAGCAGTCGTTGACGACGTACGAGGCGCCCCAATTGAGCTGCGTGCCGATCGTCGACATGTAGGCGGCGGCGAACGCCGCGAGCATCACGCCGCGCAGCGCCGGCGGAAAAACCGCCGGGTCCATCAGCGTCCGCACGTAGCCCGACTCCTTGTCGACGAGCGTCGGGTAGAGCACCAGCGAGGCGAGCGCGGTGAGGATCCACGGCCACGGCCGCACGGCGTAGTGCGCGATGTTGAACCAGAGGGTCGCGAACAGGCCGTCGCGCTCCGTGCGCGCCGAGAAGATCCGCTGCGCGACGTAGCCGCCGCCGCCGGGCTCGGCGCCGGGATACCAGCTCGCCCACCAGTTCACGCCGAGGTACACGAAGAGCGTGATCGCCGGCATCCACGCGGAGTCGGCCGCCGGAAAAAACGACAGGCGCGACCCGCCGCCCGCGGCCGCGTCGAGCGCGCGGACTTTCTGCTCGAGCGCCGCGAGCCCGCCGGTCGCGCGCACGGCGTAGTAGGCGAGCGCCGTCACCATCCCCATCTTGAGGACGAACTGCACGAGATCGGTGACGAGCACGCCCCACAGCCCGGCGAGCGTCGTGTAGAACGCCGTGAAGACGAGCATCGCGAGCAGCGCCCAGAGCGCCTGCGCGGCGTCGAGCCCGAGCGTCACCTGGAGGATCTTCATCATCGCGAGGTTCACCCACCCGATGATGATGCAGTTGATCGGGATGCCGAGATAGAGTGCGCGGAAGCCGCGCAGGAACGCCGCGGGGGGGCCGGCGTAGCGCAGCTCGGCGAACTCGACGTCGGTCATCACGCCGGCGCGGCGCCACAGCCGCGCGTACACGAAGACGGTGAGCATGCCGCTCGCCGCCATGTTCCACCAGAGCCAATTGCCTGCGATGCCGTAGCGCGCCACCATGCCGGTGACCACGAGCGGCGTGTCGGCGGCGAAGGTGGTGGCGACCATCGACGTGCCCGCGAGCCACCACGGCACGTCGCGGCCGGAGAGGAAGAACTCCGTCGTGCTGCCGCGCGCGCGGCTCGCATAGTAGACGCCGATCGCCAGGTTCAGCGCGAAGTACGCGGCGATGACGAGCCAGTCGACGGAGGTGAGCGTCATAGATCGCCGAGCGCGTCGTGAAAGGCGCGGCGGACCGCGCGCATCTCCTCGAGCGTGCCGCCGCCGCACGCGCGGTTGGTGAGCAGCACGAAGTAGCGATCGCGCGCCGGATCGATCCACACGGAGGTGCCGGTGTAGCCCACGTGGCCGAACGCCTGCGCCGACATCCGCGTCCCGCACGACGAGGTCGGCAGCATCGTATCCCAGGCGAGCGCGCGCGAGCTGCCGGGCACCGCGCTTCTCGCGACGAAGAGCGGGACGAGCGCCGCGGGAAACGGCGCGCTCTCCATGCCGCGCGCCGTGCGCAGGAACGCGCGCGCGAAGGCGCCGACGCCCGAGGCCGTGCCGAACATGCCGGCGTGTCCGGCCGCGCCGCCGAGCGCCGCCGCGTAGTTGTCGTGCACCTCGCCGGCCAGTCGTCGTCCGCGCCGGGGATCCACGTCCATCGGCAGCGTCGGCGCGCATCGGCCGCGCAGCAACGGCGGCGGCTCGAAGCCGAGGTACGCGGGCGCCGCCACACGAAGCGGCGCGACGACAGGGTCGACGAGCGCCGGGAGGGCCGCGCCGCCGATGCGCTCAAGCAGGAACGCGAGCAGGATGAAGCCGAGGTCGCTGTAGATCGATCGGCTCCGCGGCGGGTATTCGAGCGCAATCGTCGAGATGTCGTGCTCGAACTCTCGGCGCGTTGTCGGCGGTTGATCGACGAGCCGCGCCGGCAGACCGGACGCGTGCTCGAGCAGATCGCGCACCGTGACCGCCTCGCGCTCGATCCCGCGCCACTCGTCGAAGAAGCCGGCGACCCGCGCGTCGAGCGACAGCGCGCCCTGGCGCATCAGTTCCATCGCCGCCGATCCGGTCGCGAGCGGCTTGGTGAGCGACGCGAGATCGAAGATCGTGTCGTCGAGCGCCGCCGGCGCGTCGGCGTCGAACGTCAGCCGGCCGAGCGACTCCGCCCAGAGCGGGCCGGCGCCGGCGCCCGCCTCGACGGCCGCAGCCGGAAACGTATGAGCGGCGATCGCCGCCTCGATCACGCCGCGCGCGTCATCGACCGGCACGGCTCACCAGGAGTCCGACCGCGACGCAGATCACCGCGCCGGTGAGGACGTACCACGTCCACGCGAGCGGCGTGAAGACGCGAACGGCGATCATCGCCGCGAGCGAGACGGCGATCCCCGCCATCGCGCCGGCCTGCGTCGCGCCGCGCGTCAGCACGCCGAGCAGAAACGCGCCGAGCATCGGCCCGTAGACGATCGATGCGATCGTCAGCCCCACGGTGAAGACCGATCCCCAGCCCCGCGCGGCAATCGCGATCGCGATCAGGACGACGCCCCACACGGCGGTGAGCCAGCGGGAGAACGTCAGCAGCCGCGCGTCGTCCACGCGGCCGCCGGCAAGCGGCTGATAGAAGTCGAGCACGGTCGTCGACGCGAGCGAGTTCAGCGAGCCGCTCAGGTTCGACATCGCGGCGGCGAAGATCGCGGCAATCACGAGGCCGGCGATGCCGTGCGGCAGGTTCTGCACGATGAACAGCGGAAAGACGTCGTCGCACGGCGGGCAGCTCGTGGTCATCGCGGGCGCCGCGTGCGTCGCGTAATACGCGTGCAGCATCACGCCGATCGTGAGGAAGAGCGCGAACTGCGCGAAGACGACGAAGCCCGAGACGATCAGCGCGAGCTGGCTCTCGCGCCGGTTCCTGCACGTCAGCAGCCGCTGCACGAGCAGCTGATCGACGCCGTGCGACGCCATCGTCAGGAAACAGCCGCCGGCGAGGCCCGCCCAGAACGTGAAGGGGACGGTCACGTCCCACGACCAGGAGATCGCCTGCAGCTTGCCGGCGGCGCGCGCGTCGGCCGCAATCGCCGTCCAGCCGCCCGGAACATAGTGGACGAGCAGATAGGCCGCGAGCACCGATCCGCCGACGTAGATCACCAGCTGCACGAGATCGGTCCAGATCACCGCTGCGATGCCGCCTTCGAACGTGTAGACGAGCGTCAGCAGCCCGACGATGACGATCGACCAGAGCTGCAGGTGCGGCCAGCCGGGCGCGCTGCTCCGAAGGACCGCCGTCAGCACGATCGACGCGGCGAACACGCGCACGCCCTCGGCGAGCGCGCGCATCACGAGGAAGAGCGATGCGGCGAAATGCTTCGCGCGCGATCCGAACCGTCGGTTCAGCAGCTCGTAGGCCGTCAGCATCTCGCCGTCGAAGTACGCCGGGATGAACACCGCGCTGATGACGAAGCGCGCGACGATGTAGCCGGCGACGACCTGCAGATACGTAAAGCTCCCCCCGAGCTCGGCGCGCGGGTACGGCGCGAAGGCGAGGGCCGGAATGCCGATGAGCGTCAGCGTGCTCGTCTCGGTCGCGACGATCGACAGGCTGATCACCACCCAGGAGATCTGCCGCGATCCGACGAAGTAGTCCTTGACCGAGCGGTGCGATTTCCTGAAGCGGCTGCCGAACCAGGTGATCCCGACAAGATAGCCCGCCAGGACGGCGTAGTCGACGGCGGAGAAGCCCACTTAGACGGAATGCCGCGCAGCGGGCGCGGCCATCGAAGTGCGCACTGCTGCACGAACCATGAAAGGCAGCGGAGCGTAGCATAGAATCGATCGAGCATGCACGTTCTCGGCATCGATGCGGGCGGGACGAAGACGATGTGTCTGCTCGCGGACGAACAGGGCGCGATCGTCTCCGAGGCGCGCGGGCCGGGCGCCAATCTCCACGCCGCGGGCGAGCTCGCCGTCGAGAAGGTGCTCCACGACGTGATGGAGCGCGCGATCGGCGATCGCGCGATCGTGCCCGCCGCGATCTGCCTCGGCATCGCCGGCGTCGACCGCGACGACGAAGCGCAGGTCGTGCGCGCGATGATGCGGCGCATCGGCTACAAGTCGCGGATCCTCGTCGTCAACGACGCGCTCATCGCGCTCGTGGCCGGTGCGGGCGACAACCCCGGCATCGTGGTCATCGCGGGAACGGGATCGATTGTGTACGGCCGGAACGGCGCCGGCGAGGCGGCGCGCGCCGGCGGCTGGGGCCACATGATCGGGGACGAGGGCAGCGGCTACTGGATCGGCCGCGAGGCGCTGGCGGCCGTCATGCGCGCCGCCGACGGCCGCGGTCCCGAGAGCGCGCTGACCGCGCAGATCCTCGCGCACTTCAAGATCGACGACGTGTCGCGCCTCCCGCGGATCGTGTACGACCGCGCGCACCCGCGCATGAGCGTCGCCGCGCTCGGGCCGATCGTGCAGCGCGCGGCGGAGCAGGGCGATGCCGTGGCGATGCGCGTCCTCGAGCGCGCGGCCGACGAGCTCGTCCTCGGCGCGCGGTCGGTGACGACGCGCCTCGAGATGCGCGGCGACGCGTTCGTGTTCTACCTGGCGGGCGGCGCGTTCCGCGTCGTCCCGTGGCTCGCGCACGAGCTGCCGCGGCGGCTCGTCGAGGTCGCGCCGCGGTCCACCGTGCAGATGCTCGACGCGGAGCCGGCAGTCGGCGCGGTCTGGCTGGCGATGGCCGAGGCGCGCGGCCGCGCGCTGGTGCCCCAGTACCGCACGGAAGACGCCGGCCAGCGCACGTAGTGCGGATTCGCCTCTTCGCCGATGCGCAATCGCTCGCCCGCGCCGCGGCGCGCGACGTCGCGCGCGCGCTTGCCGCGAATCCGCGCCTGGTCCTCGGCCTGCCGACCGGGCGGACGCCGATCCCGCTCTACGACGAGCTCGCGCGGCTGCACGGCGCCGGCCGCGCGGACTTCAGCCGCGCGACCACCTTCAACCTCGACGAGTTCCTCGGCCTCGACGGACGCGACCCGCGCAGCTATCGCGCCTTCATGGAGCGGCATCTGTTCGACCGCGTCGACCTCGCCCCGCATCGAATCCACTTCCTGAACGGCGCCGCCCGCGACGTCGCGGCCGAGTGCGATCGCTACGAGCGCGCGATTCGCCGCGCGGGCGGGATCGATCTGCAGATCCTCGGCCTCGGCACGAACGGCCACATCGGCTTCAACGAGCCGGCGCGCGCGCTGGCCGCGCGGACGCACTGCGCGCGCCTGCGGCCGGCGACGCGGCGCGGCAACGCGGCGCTCTTCGGCAACCGGCTGCGCGCCGTTCCGCACCATGCGCTGTCGATGGGAGTGGCGACGATTCTTCAGGCCGACCGCATCGTGCTCATCGCCACCGGCGCGTCGAAGCGCGCGTGCGTCGAGCGGATGATCGCGGGGCCGGTGACGACGCGTGTGCCCGCGTCGTTCCTGCAGCTGCACCGGAATGCGGAGATCTGGCTGGATCGTCCCGCGGCCAGCCAGCTGCAATTATGAATTTGGAATGTGGAATGTGGAATTCGTGTCACGGTTGTGACAGCGTGACGACGAATTCCAAATTCCAAATTCTAAATTCCTAATTGCGTCATCCGACTTTCAGTAGTTCTTTCAACCGCGCCTCGACGTCCTCGCCAATGGCGTCGCGGACGAAGTCGTGCGCGCGCCGCAGGCGCGACAGCGCCTGCGTATGCGAGAGGCCCCCCTTCTGCATCACGATGGCCGCCTTCACGTTCCAGTGCGCCTTGCGCAGGAGCGCATCGGACGCGTCGTAATCGAGCCCCGTGACGATGCTGATGATCCGGCGCGCGCGGTCCTTCAGCTTCTCCGATCCCATCTGCACGTCGACCATGAGATTGCCGTAGGTCTTGCCGATGCGGATCATCGCCGCGGTGGTCAGCATGTTCAGCACCATCTTGGTCGCGGTGCCCGCCTTGAGCCGCGTCGAGCCGGCGATCACTTCCGGGCCGACGGCCGGCGCGATCGTCAGATCGACGAACGTCTGCAGCTCGGTCCGCGGATCGCAGGTGACGAAGATGATCTTCGAGCCGGCGCGGCGCGCCCGCGTCAGCCCGCCGCGGACGAACTGCGTCATGCCCGACGCCGACACGCCGATGACGACGTCTTTCTTCGTCGGGCGCAGCCGGTTGATCGTTCGCATGCCTTCTTCGTAGTTGTCCTCGACCCCCTCGCGCGCGCGCAGGACGGCGCCCTTGCCGCCCGCCATCACCGCCTGCACCAGATCCGGGCTCGTGCCGAAGGTCGGCGGCATCTCCGCCGACTCGAGGACGCCGAGCCGCCCGCTCGTCCCGGCGCCGACGAAGATGATGCGGCCGTTCTTGCGCAGCGCCTGCGTGATGATCTCCACGCCGACGGCGATGCGCTCTTTCTCGCGCTGCACCGCCGCGAGCATCTTGCGGTCTTCGTTGAGCATGCCTTCGACGATGTCGGCGGGGGTCAGCTTGTCGATGGCGAGCGTGGCAGGATTGATCTGTTCGGTCGGCAGCGACTGCCACTTCGAACGCACAGCCATGCGTCAAAACCTCAGCAGCAAACGGCGGATACTATCATAGTTACTATGGCAGGTCGCCAGCGCAGACGCGAATGATCGACGCCTTCCTCGATCATCTGCGCGTCGAACGCCGCCTGGCCGACCACACGCTCGAGAGCTACGCGCGCGACCTCACCGCGCTCGGCCGCTACGCCGCGGGCGCCGGCCGCGCGATCGACGCGCTCGATCGCGCGGCGCTCGAGGCGTTCGTTCGCGAACAGCGCACCAATGGGCTGTCGCCGCGATCGGTCGCGCGCCGCGTCGCCGCCGTGCGCGGCTTCTACCGCTTCCTCGTCCTCGATCGCCGCATCCGCAGCAGCCCGGCCGACGATCTGCGGCCGCCGCGCGCCTGGCCCGCGCTGCCGAAGTTCCTCTCGCTCGAGGAAGTGGACCGCCTCCTCGAGCAGCCGGACACGGGCACCGCGCTCGGCCTGCGCGACCGAGCGATGATCGAGCTCTTGTACGCCACGGGCCTGCGCGTCTCGGAGCTCGTCGGCGTGCGCCTCGCCGATCTGCACCTCGCGGAGCACTACCTCACCTGCGTCGGCAAGGGCCGCAAGGAGCGGCTCGTGCCGATCGGCGAGCAGGCGGCCGACTGGATCCGGCGCTACCAGGCCTCGGCGCGGCGCGAGCTGCTCAAAGGCCGCGCGTCGCCGAGGCTGTTCGTCAACGCGCGCGGCGGCGCGCTCAGCCGCGTCGGCTTCTGGAAGATCCTCAAGCGCCACGCGCGCGCGGCGCGGCTGCCGCGCACGATCAGCCCGCACGTGCTGCGCCACTCGTTCGCGACGCACCTGCTCGAGCGCGGCGCCGACCTGCGCGCGATTCAGCTGATGCTCGGCCACGCCGATCTCTCGACCACGCAGATCTATACGCACGTCCTCGAAGCGCGGCTGCGCGCCGTCTACGATCGTTTCCACCCCCGTGCGTGATCTGCTAGACTTAACCGTTTCCCACGGGAACCAACCTCGCGAACGTGCGTCCGGCGCCGCCGCCGGACCCAAAGGAGCAAGAGCGGCATGAGCCGTAAGGGACGGCACCTTTTCACCTCGGAGTCGGTCACCGAAGGACACCCCGACAAGATCGCCGATCAGATTTCCGATTCGATTCTCGACGCCATCCTCGCGCAGGATCCGGTGAGCCGGGTCGCCTGCGAAACACTCGTCACGACCGGCCTCGCCGTCGTCGCCGGCGAGATCACGACCAGCGCCTACGTCGACATCCAGGGGGTCGTCCGCGGCACGATCAACGAGATCGGCTACAACCGCGGCAAGTTCGGCTTCGACGCCGAGACGTGCGCCGTCCTCTCGTCGATCCACAGCCAGTCGCCCGACATCGCGATGGGCGTCGACACCGGCGGCGCGGGCGACCAGGGCCTGATGTTCGGGTTCGCCTGCACGGAGACCGAAGAGCTGATGCCGCTGCCGATTCAACTGGCGCACAAGCTCACCAAAGGGCTCTCGTGCGCGCGGCGCGACGGCGTCCTCGACTATCTCCGCCCCGACGGCAAATCGCAGGTCACCATCGAATACGACGGCACGCGCCCCATCCGCGTCGACGCCGTCGTCGTCTCCAGCCAGCACAGCCCCCTCGTCACGCAGCAGACGATGAAGGAAGACATCGTCGAGAAGATCATCAACCGCGTGATCCCGGCGGAGCTGATGGACAAGAACACCAAGGTGTACGTGAACCCGACCGGACGCTTCGTCGTCGGCGGGCCGCACGGCGACGCGGGCGTCACCGGGCGGAAAATCATCGTCGACACCTACGGCGGCGCCGCGCCGCACGGCGGCGGCGCGTTCTCGGGCAAGGATCCGACGAAGGTCGATCGGTCGGCGTGCTACATGGCGCGCTACATCGCGAAGAACGTCGTCGCGGCCGGCATCGCCGAGCGCGCGCTGGTGCAGCTCGCGTACGCGATCGGCGTCGCCGATCCGGTGTCGGTGATGGTGCACACCGAGGGCACCGGACGCGTGCCCGAGGAGCGGATCACGGAGCTCGTGCGCGAGCACTTCAAGCTCACGCCGCGCGGGATCATGGAGGAGCTCGACCTGCGCCGGCCGATCTACAAGAAGACGGCGGCGTTCGGCCATTTCGGCCGCAGCGAGCCCGAGTTCACCTGGGAGCGCACCGACAAGGCGGCGGTGCTCCGATCGCGCGCGGGGGTGTAGCGCGCGTCCGTGAAGAAGCTGTTGCTCGCGACGGCGGCCGCTGTGGCCGCCGTTGCTGTTTTGGTTGCGGCCACTGCGCCGCCGCGTCGTCTCGTGCTCGCGCCGCCGTCCGACGGCACCCTGCCCGGAATTCTTCACGTCCACACGAACCGTTCCGACGGCCTCAGCAGCCCTGACGAGATCGCGGCGGCCGCGGCGCGCGCCGGGCTGAAATTCATCGTTTTCACTGATCACGGCAACGCGACGCGGCGTCCGGATCCGCCGCAGTACCGATCGGGCGTGCTCTGCTTCGACGGCGTCGAAATCAGCACGAGCGCCGGGCATTACGTCGCGATCGACATGCCGGCGTCGCCGTATCCGCTGGCCGGCGAGGCGCGCGACGTCGTCGAAGACGTCCGGCGGCTGGGCGGCTTCGGGATCGCGGCGCATCCCGACTCGCCGAAGCTGGAGCTGAAATGGCGCGAGTGGACGGCGCCGTTCGACGGCATCGAGTTGCTGAACCCCGATACGGCGTGGCGGCAGTGGGTGGAGCAGTCGAGCGCGCCGCCCACGCGGTGGTCCGCGCGGCGCAAGCTCGCGCTCGCGGTCGTCGATTATCCATTCCGGCCGGCGGAGGTGATGGCGAGCCTCATCCAGCCGACCGGCGTCCTGTACAACTGGGAGGCGCTCACGCGCCGGCGCCGCGTCGTGACGCTTGCCGGCGTCGACGCGCACGCGAAGCTCGCGCCGCGCAGCGCGGATCCTGGCGACAGCCGCCTTGCCCTGCCGTTTCCCGGCTACGCGCCGTCGTTCCGCGTCCTCTCGGTTCATGTTCGTCCCGACGGGCCGCTGACCGGGACGAACGCCGCGGCGGACGCGCCGCTCGTGATGCGCGCGATCCGCGCCGGCCATCTCTACACGGCGGTGGACGCCGTCGCCGCGCCGGCGTCGTTCGAGTTCACGGCGACCAACGACCACGGGACCGTTCACGAAGGAGATCAACTCGGCGCCGGCGCGCCGATCACGCTGCGCGTGCGCAGCAACGCGCCGCCCGGCTTCACGACGGACGTGTGGAAGGGCGTCGCCGTCCTGAGCGGGGGACATCACGAGCAGGAATTCACCGTCGGGACGACGGGGGAGCCGGCGGTCTATTGGGTGGAGATTCGCGCGACGGGTCGGCCGAACGCGCTGACGTGGATCCGCAGCAACCCGATTTACGTGCGGGGCGCGGAGCCGCTGGCGCGGATGCCGCAGCGGCCGGCAGCCACGGTGAGCGTTCCGCTGTTCGACGGCAAGACGACCGCCGGCTGGCGGACCGAGCACGACCCGACGTCGCTCGTCGCGATGGAGGTGACGCCGATCGTCGGCGGCGCCGACCTGCGTTTCCGCTACGGCCTCGCCGGTGGGCCCCCGGGCGGGCAGGTGGCGACGCTCGCGTACGACACGCCGCAAGGTGTCGCGTCGAGCGATCGGCTCACCGTGTCAATTCGCGCGGAACACCCGATGCGCGTGTCGGTGCAGCTGCGCGGCGGCGCGGGCGATGCGGAAGGGGAGCGCTGGGAGCGGTCGGTTTACGTGGATCCGGCGCAGCAGGACCACACGATCTACTTCGACGACCTGATGCCCGTCGGCCACACGCACACCTTCAAACCCGATCTCGCCAACATCCGCGGCGTCCTGTTCGTCGTCGACGCGCGGAACACCAAGCCGGGAGATTCGGGGCGGTTGTGGATAAGAAAAGCCGCGCTCGAACATTGAGCCACGCGATGTAGCGGCCGGCCTTCAGGCCGGCCGGGCGACGGGCTGAAGCCCGTCGCCTACCCAAAATGCGTCAGGTCCGCACGGTCAAAAGCAGGTAGGCGGCGGCGGCGCCGAACAGAATGTTGGGCGCCCAGGCGGCGAGCGCCGGATCGACCCAGCCGCCGCTGCCGAGCGCGCCGAACAGGCTCAGCGCGGTGCGATAGACGATCGCGAGCACGAGGCCGACGCCGATGCCGTAGATGGCGCCGCTGCGGCCGGTGGTCACGGCGAAGGGCACCGCGATCAGCGTCATGATCATCGCGACGAACGGGAAGGCGAGCTTCTGCTGCAGCTGCACCTGGTAGGGCGTCACCTGGTAGCCGCTCGCCTTCAGCTCCCCGATGTAGCTGCGCAGCTCGCTGTACGTCATCCGATCGGCGTCGGGCTCGTCGGTCTTGAAGTAGGTCGGCGACTCGAGCGAGACCGGCTGCTCCGCGAACGGCACGTACTTCACCGCCGTGCGCACGGCGCCGCGATGGGTCGTCGTGCCGAACTCGCGCGTCCAGCCGTTGTGCGCGACCCACGTGAGGCTCTCGTCGGCGCCGCGCGCGAGGACGACCTCGTTCGCGTAGGTGAGCTCGTCGAGCCGCCAGCCGCGGTCGCTCAGGTGGAAGATCGACAGCTGGCTGAAGCGATCGCGCCGCGGATCGAACGCCTGGTAGCGGTAGATGTCCCCGTGCCGGCCGATGATCCACTGGCGGTTCAGCACGCCGACCGTCTGCATCGGGTAGCCGCGCATGATCGCGTTGAGCCGCTGCGCCTCGCGGTTCGACTCGGCCAGCACCTGCTCCTGCAGCACGAAGAGCAGCACGCTGAAGAGGACGCCGAAGAGCACCAGCGGCAGCGCCGACCGGTACAGGCTGATGCCGCACGCGCGCATCACGATGAGCTCGCTGTTCTTCGTGAGCACGCCGATCGTCACGAGCGTCGCGACGAGCGCCGCCATCGGGATGATGTAGTAGACGTACTGCGGCGTCGCGAAATAGAAATAGCGCAGCAGCACGCTCGTGCTCGCGACGCCGCCGAGGAGCTTGTCGGCCAGGTCGATCAGCGTCGCGATGTAGAAGATGCCGACCAGCGCGACGAACGCCACGAGGAACACCGACAGGTACTGGCGGCCGACGTAGACGTCCAGCAGGTTCGGCCGCGGCAGATTCAAATGCGGGATCCGGACGACGACGACGGGCCTGCGTGATCGGGCGGCGATCGCGGCGCGCTTCGGCCGCTGGAGCCGCCGCAGGAGCGGCACGCTCAACGAGATCGGCCGATCGGCCGACCCGGAGCGCCACAGCACGAGCGCGATGCCCGCTGCGCCGAGGATCACGTTCACCAGCCACGGCGCGGCCGACGGCCACAGCCGCCCCGCGAGCGCGCCGGCGCGTGCCGTGTAGAGCAGGACGTAGTAGACGAAGACGACCCCGGTGCCGAGCGCGAAGCTGCCGAGCTTGCCCTCCTTCCGGTTGCTCGCGCCGAGCGCGACGCCGATCAAGGCGAGCACCACGCACGCCGCCGGCAGCGAGAACTTCTGCTGAATCGTGTACAGCTGCGCGGCGTAGGGCACGCCGCGGCCGCGATTGGCCTCCGCCGTGGCGCGCAGCTCCGCGATCGTCTTCTCGTTGTCGCCCTTGATGATCTGCGCCCGGGGGAAGACGGTGTTCGCGTCCATGTCGAGCACGATTCGATCGAACGAGCTCCCCTCGTACTCTTCCGGCTTCTTCACGAAGGTCGTGTGCCACGTGCCCTGCTCGAGGAGCAGCGTCACCGTCTGCTTCGCGCGATCGATGATCAGCCGCCCCTTCGACGCGACGTACACCGTCGTCTGATCCGGCTTGCTGGCGTCGGCGAGGAACACCTCGCGCCAGCCGCCGCCGCGCTCCATGTCGCGCGCGTACAGCACGCGGTTCGGGAAGTTCTGATAGAAGACGCGCGGCTTGATGTCGCTCTCCGCGCCCGACGCGACGATGTTGAAGGTGATCTCGCGGAAGGTCTGGTTCGCGTCGGGCAGCGCGATGATCGTCTCGTACGCGGTCGCCGCCGCCGCGACCGCCGCCAGCAGCGCGATCGGACGCAGCAGCCGGAAGACGCTCACGCCGCACGCCTGCAGCGCCACGAACTCGCGGTCGGCCGACAGGCGTCCGAGCCCGAAGAGAATCCCGTAGAGCAGCGCCATCGGGATCGTCACGCTCAACGCCTGCGGCAGCAGCGTCACGAGCACGCGCAGGATCACCGTCCACGCAACGCCTTTCGCGATCAGCTGCGCCAGGCTCTGCATGATCGGCGGCAGCATCAGCACGAAGGTGAGGCCGACGAGCGCGAGGAGCAGCGGCGGAACGATCTCGCGGACGAGATACCGATCGAGGATTTTCACGTGTCGCTACTAGACTACACCGTATGACGCGCGTCGCTTTCTGCTGGCACATGCACCAGCCCTACTACGAAGACCTCGTCACGCGGGAGCACATCCTGCCGTGGGTCCGCCTGCACGCGCTGAAGGACTACTACGGCATGGTGGCGATCCTGCGCGAGTTCCCCGACATCCGGATGACGTTTAACCTCGTGCCCTCGCTCCTCGTGCAGCTGCAGGCGTTCGCCGAGGATCGGGCGCGCGACCGGTACCTGGAGCTGAGCCTCAAGGCCGCCGACGCCCTCAACTACCGCGACGTCGACTTCATCCTCGACAACTTCTTCCACGCCCAGCGCCAGCACATGATCGACGTCTACCCGCGCTACGCGGAGCTGCTCGCGAAGCGGGGCGGCGCCGCGCCGACGCCCGAGGATCGCCGCGTCGCCGCCGGGCGCTTCACCGTGGACGACATCCGCGACCTGCAGATCTGGCAGAAGCTGGCGTGGATCGATCCGTTCTACCTGGACGCCGATCCGCGCGTGCGCGCGCTCGTCGCGAAGGGCCGCGGCTTCACGGAAGCCGACAAGATGGTGCTGCGCCAGGTGGAGCTCGAGATCCTGAACCGCGTCATCCCGGAATACCGCGACGCCGCGGCGCGCGGGCAGATCGAGATCTCGGCGTCGCCGTTCTACCACCCCATCCTGCCGCTCTTGTGCGACACCGACATCTACCTGCGGACGCACCCGGCCTCGAAGATGCCGCGGCAGCCGTTCCGGCATCCCAAGGACGCCGCGGAGCAGCTCGAGCGCGCGGCGGCGCTCCACGAGCGCCTGTTCGGCCACCGGCCCGTCGGCCTGTGGCCCTCGGAAGGGTCGGTCTCCGACGCGATCGTGCCGCTGGTCGCCAAGGCGGGCTTCACGTGGATGGCCACCGACGAGTTGATCCTCGCGCGGACGCTCGGAATCACCTTCTCGCGCGACGGGCGCGGCAACGTCGAGCAGCCCGAGCGGCTCTATGCGCCGTACATCGTCCGCGCCGGGGGCGCGACGGTCGCGTGCGCGTTCCGCGATCACACGCTCTCGGATCTCATTGGCTTCACGTATTCGGGCTGGGGCGCCGATCAGGCGGCCGAGGACTTCATCTCGCGGCTGGTCGACGCCGGCCGCCGCTATCGCGACCGCACCAGCGGCGGCGAGGCGACGATTCCCATCATCCTCGACGGCGAGAACGCCTGGGAGCATTTCACCGGCGGCGGGCGGCCGTTCTTCCGCGCGCTGTATCGCCGCCTGAGCGGCCACGCGGAGCTTCGCACGGTGACGATGGCGGACGCGTGCGCGCAGGCGAAGCAGGAGCTGGCGGGCATCTTCCCGGGATCGTGGATCGACGCGAACTTCTACATCTGGATCGGGCACGCCGACGACCAGCGGGGCTGGAGCCAGCTCGTGGACGCGCGCGCGGCGCTCGAGCAGGCGTCAGTGCTGCCGGCGGCGCAGGCCGACCCGCGGGCGCTGGCGGAGGCGCACGAGGAGATGCTCATCGCCGAAGGGAGCGACTGGTTCTGGTGGTACGGCGACGACCACTCGTCGGCGCACGACCTCGAGTTCGACGATCTGTTCCGGCGCCACGTCCGCAACGTCTACCGGCTGCTGCAGCTGCCGATCCCCGACGAGTTGTTCATCAGCAATATCTCGAAGGAGGTGGCGCCGATTGTCCTGACCGAGCCGACCGCGCTCTTGACCCCGAAGCTGGACGGCGAGGAGACGAGCTACTTCGAGTGGCTCGGCGCCGGCACGCTCGAAATCCGCGACGTCGCCGGCGCGATGCACCAGATCGATCGTCCGCGGCCGCTGGTGACGCTCGTGCACTTCGGGTTCGATCGGCAGCGGCTCTTCGTGCGCGTGGATGCCGCGCAGAAGAGCGTCGACCTCCTCGGCGCGGGCAAGGAGGTGTCGCTGAAGTTCATGACGCCGGCCGGCGTGCGGTTCTCGATCCGGCAGCTCGCCGGGCGGCTGACCGGCAGCTTCTGGGATCGGCGGACGGCTTCCGGCGACCGCACCGCGTCGGCGCCCGGGGCGCATTGGGTCGAGCGTGGGCCGGGCGGCGCGGTCGTGGCGGCGGGCTCGGTGCTGGAGCTGGGGCTGCCGCTGGTCGATCTGGGCGTCGGCGTCGGGCAGCCGGTGGCGTTCTTCGTCGCGCTGTACGACGCGGAGACCGGCGCGGAGACGGAACGGCACCCGGAGCACCGGCCGATCGAGCTGGTGACGCCCGACGCGCTGTTCGAGGCGCGGCACTGGCGCGCCTGAGGAATTGAGAATTTGGAATTTGGAATTTGGAATTCACGCTCAATTCGAACAAAGCGCCGCAAACATCACATCCGCAGAATATGCACAGGATGGTTTATCGACCTATTTGGTGTGAGTCCGATAATGTATCTTATGTTAACTAACGGACGGGAATCCACCGAGCACTGAGGGCCGACCCGCTCCCCCTCGCGCTCCGGTTCGATTTCGCGTCTGGCACAGCCGTCACGCAGCGGCGCGTGCGACAAACGCGACGGCTCGCTACTTGGCTTTCTTCAAGTCGCGCACGATGGCTTCGAGCGCGTCGATGATCTCGTCGCGCGAGGCGCGGCTCTTGTTGAAACTGAGCTTCAGGTTGAAGGCCTTGCTCGGCGCCTTGAAGGCGAAGACGTAGTGCTTGGGGCGCCCCGCCTTGGGCCGCGCGGCTTCGGCGCGGAGCTGCTGGCGGGTGGCGCCGCCCTGGCTCGCGATCTTCTCGACGAGCGCGGTCATTTTCTCGGGCGTATTCTGCCTAACCACCTGCAGGAGCAACGACTTGGAGGAAATGTCGGCCAGCCGACAGAGATTCCGGACCTCGTCCGGCATGCCGTTCAGCGCCAGCGACTCGGTGATCGAGGTACGCGACTTGCCGAGCCGGCGCGCCAGGTCCTCGTGCGTGTAGCCGCAGCTCTCCGCCAGGCCGTGGAGCGCCTCGGATTCCTCGAACGGCGTCAGGTCCTTGCGCTGGAGGTTCTCGATGAGCGCGAGCTCCAGCATCTCGGTCTCGTCGACGTCGCGGACCACCGCTGGCAGCTCGCGCAGCCCGACCTGCACCGCCGCCTGGTAGCGCCGCTCGCCCGCCACGATCTGGAAGCGCTCGCCCCGCTGCCGCACGACGAGCGGCTCGAGAATCCCCTTCTCGGCGATCGACGCCATCAGCTCCGACAGATCGCCCATCACCTGGCGCGGCTGGTTCGGGTTCGGGTCGATCTGCTCGATCGGGATCATCCGCCCGATCGGCGTCCCCGCCGACGCCGCCAGCGCCTCCACGTAGTGCTCGTCGTGCCGCATCGCCACCGTCTCGGGCAGCCCACGTCTAGGCACGGTCGATGACCTCCTCGCACAGGCGGTAGTACTCGGTCGCGCCGCTCGAGTCGGGCGCGAAGGTGAAGATCGATTCCTTGTAGGCCGGGCTCTCCTCGAGCCGCACGCTCTTGGTGATCACCGTCTTGAACACCTTGCCGCCGAACACCTTCTGGATCTGCGCCCGGATGTCGCGCGCCAGCGCCGTGCGCTTGTCGTGCATCGTGATGACCACGCCCAGGATGCGCAGCGCCGGGTTCGGCCGCGCCCGCACCTTCTCGATCGTCTCGAGCAGATCGTCGGTCCCCTCGAGCGCGAAATACGACGACTGGATCGGGATGAGCAGGTGCGTCGCCGCCACCAGCGCGTTCACCGTCAGCAGCCCCAGCGTCGGCGGGCAGTCGATCACGATGTGCGGGTACGCGGCGCGGATCGGCTCGAGCTTGTCCTTCAGCCGGAAGTGCGCGTCCATCTCGCCCACCAGCTTCGCCTCCATCTTGGCGAGCGCGATCCGCGACGGCGCGATCGACAGGTGCTCGAGCGGCGAGCGCACGATCACCTCCGCGAAGCCGACCGACGGCTCCGCGATCGCGTCGTAGACGCTCCGCGTCACCTGCGGCGGATCGAGGAACGACATCGTCGAGTTCGCCTGCGGATCGAGATCGACGAGGAGCGTCGGGCGGCCGCGCAGCGCGAGCGCGGCAGCCAGGTTGATGGCGGTGGTCGTCTTGCCCACCCCGCCCTTCTGGTTCGCGATGGCGACGATCATCGGGGGGCGGACGGATTGTACCAGACGGGGCGCGCGATGTGACGCGCGATCGACGTAGGTGAAGTGCCCGATCTTGCGGGCCGCGCCCGCGCTACATCTTGTACTTGCCGAGATCGTCCGGGTCGAGGCTCTCGAGCCACTTGTGCAGGCGATCGTCGTCGGCCTTCTCGCTCGTGAAGTCGACCGTCTTCGCGTGATCGATCACCGTCTCCTCGACGTAGATCGGCGCGCGCGTCCGCAGCGCGAGCGCGATCGCGTCGCTCGGCCGCGCGTCGATCGCCACCATGTCGCCGTTGCCGTGCAGCGAGAGGTAGATGAGCGCGTAGAAGGTGTTCTCCTGCAGGTCGCACACGACGATCTTCTTGACCTCGGCTTTCAGGTCGTGGATGACGTTGCGCAGCAGATCGTGCGTCATCGGCCGCGGCGTCGAGATGTTCTCGATCTGCAGCGCGATCGCGTTGGCCTCGAAGATGCCGACCCAGATCGGCAGCACCTTGTGCCCCTCCTTGTCGCGGAGGATGACGATCGGCGTATTCGTGATGGGGTCGACCATCAGCCCCTTGATGGTCATCTCGATTTGCATAGGACCTACAAACTAGGCGCCGCCGCGCCGTTGTCAATTCGTCCCCAGACCGAGTGCGGCCCGGCGCGCTCGACGCGCACCGCCACGGAGCGCCCGATCCACGCCGGCGGCCCCGGCAGGTTCACCACCACGTTTGTGCTCGTCCGCCCCGAGAGCTCCGTCTCGCGCCGGCGGCTCGCCGCGTCCACGAGCACCGGGACGGTCTGCCCCACCAGCGCCTCGTTCAGCGACGACTGAATGCCCCGCTGCAGCGCCTGCAGCTCGACGATCCGCCGCGTCTTCTCCGCCTCGTCCACGTCGTCGGGCAGGCGCTTGTCGGCGAGCGTGTTCGGCCGCGGCGAGTACTTGAAGGAGAACATGCTGTGGTAGCGGACCGCGGCGGTCAGCGACAGCGTCTCCTCGAAGTCGGCGGCCGTCTCGCCCGGAAACCCGACGATCATATCGGTCGAGAGCGCCACCTCCGGCAGCGCCTCGCGGATCCGCGCGACCAGATCCAGGTAGCTCCCGCGCGAATAGCGCCGCCGCATCGCGTCGAGCACGCGCGTCGACCCCGATTGGACCGGCAGGTGCAGATGCCGGCAGATCTTCGGCAGCCGCGCCATCGCCTCGAGGAAGCGATCGTCCACGTGCCGCGGGTGCGGGCTCGCGAAGCGGATCCGCGCGATCCCCTCCACCTCGTGGATCGCCTCGAGCAGCGCCGCGAAGTCGCACGAGGGATCGTCCGGCGCCTCGTAGTGGTTGACGATCTGCCCGAGCAGCTGGACTTCGGAGCGTCCGCCGGCGGCGGCCTCGCGGACCTCGGCGAGGATGTCGGCCTTCGGCCGCATCCGCTCGTGGCCGCGCGTGTACGGCACGACGCAGAAGCTGCAGAACTCGTTGCACCCCTCGATGATCGTCACGTAGGCCTTCACGGGATCGGCCCGGCGCGTCACGCCGAGGGGCCACGTGACGTCGTCGAACGGGTCGAGATCGATGACGGCGCCCCGCCGGCGCGTCGAGGCCTGCTCGACGAGCATCGGCAGCCGGCGGATCTGCTGCGTCCCGACGATGACGTCGGCCACGCCGGGCGCCCGCTTCAGGATCTGCGCGCCTTCCTGCTGCGCCACGCACCCGGCGACGGCGACGATCGGATCGCGCCCCTGCTCGGCCGCCAGCATCCGCAGCTCGCCCAGGCGCGTGTAGAGCTTCTCCTCCGCGCGCTCGCGCACGCTGCACGTGTTGATGACGACGACGTCGGCGTCGGCGGCGTCCTCGGTCGCCTCGAACCCCGCCTGCTCGAGGAGCCCCGCCATCCGCTCCGAGTCGTGCACGTTCATCTGGCAGCCGAAGGTCTCGATCAAGTACCTGCGGGCCACGTCAGCGCTCTTTCCCTCTGTGTCCTTTGTTCACCTTTGTGTCCTTGTCAGCGATGCCCTTTCGCCCTTCGCCTTTCGCCTTTCGCCTCTCCCCCAGCATCTCACGTGCGGAGGCCCGGATACCATCGCTGACCCGCTCGCCCCCGAGCATGCGCGCCAGCTCCTCGACGCGTCCGGCGTCGTCGAGCCGGCGAACCGTCGTGTGCGTCCGCCCGCCCTCGACGCGCTTCTCGATCGCGAAGTGCGTATCGGCCGCCGCCGCGATCTGCGGCAGGTGCGTGATGCACAGCACCTGGAATGCCGACCCGAGCGTGCGCAGCGTCCGGCCGACGACGTCGGCGACGCGGCCGCCGATGCCGGCGTCCACCTCGTCGAAGATCAGCCCCGGCGCGGATTCGCTCGGCGGCCGGTCGCCGGCCTCGGTGAAGCCGTGCCGCGACGAGGCGGTGAGCGTCTTGATCCCGAGCATGATGCGCGACAGCTCGCCGCCGGACACGATGCGCGCCAGCGGCCGGAGCTCCTCGCCAGGGTTCGGCGACACGAAGAACTCCGCGCTGTCGATCCCCCGCGCGCTCCACGCGGGTTCCCCCAGCGCGTCGTCGAAGCGGACCTCGAATCGCGTGCGCTCCATGGCGAGCGATCCGAGAAGCGCCTCGAGCTCGGTCGCAAACGTCGTGGCCGCGCGCCGCCGCGCCTTCGAGAGCTCGGTCGCGTGCGCGACGAACGCGGAACGGGCGCCGGCGAGCTCGCGCTCGAGCTCGTCGATCCGCTCGTCGCCGCGGCCCAGATCGGCCAGCTCCCGCCGCAGGCCGTCGCGCCGCGCGACGACGTCGGCGAGCGTCGGCCCGTATTTGCGCTTCAGCCGCTCGAGGAGCGCCAGGCGCTCCTCCACCTGCTGCAGGCGCGCGGGAGACGCTTCGATGCCGTCCGCGTACTTGCGGAGGAAGCCGGCGAGATCCTCGAGCTGCGATTTGATCGCGTCGCGCGCGTCGAGGTACGGCGTGAACTGCGGATCGAGCGCCGCCAGCTCCGCGACACGCCGCCACACCCCGCCGAGCGACGCCAGAATCGCATCGTCCCGCTCGTAGAGCGATGCGTAGCTCTCGGCGCACAGCCGCTCGACGCGATCGGCGCTCGCGAGCACCTGACGCAGCGCGGCGAGCTCGCCGTCCTCGTCGGCGTTCTTCAGCGCCGCCTTGTCGAGCTCGCCGAGCTGAAAGGTGATCAGATCGTGGCGCGTATCCCGGTCGTGCGCCGACGCGCGGACGCGCGCGAGTTCGTCGCGCGCCGCCTGCAGGGCGTCGAAAGCCGCGGCAGTCGGCGTCAGCAGACGATCGAGCCCGCCGAACCCATCGAGGACGACGAGGTGCGTGGACGCGTCGAGCAGCGTCTGATGCTCGTGTTGTCCGTGCAGCTCGATGAGCCGATTCGAGAGATCCTTGAGCGCGCCCGCGGTCGCGAGGGCGCCGTTGACGAACGCGCGGCTCCGGCCCTGCGCCGTGATTTCGCGTCTCACGATCAGCTCTTCGCCGCCGCTCTCGAAGATCGCTTCGATGGCGGCGCCGTCTTCCCCCGTGCGCACCAGGTCGCCAGACGCCCGGCCGCCGAGCAGCAGGCCGACCGCCTCGACGAGGATCGACTTGCCGGCGCCGGTTTCGCCTGTGAGCACGTTCAGCCCCGGCTCGAACTCGACCTCGGCGGCGTCAATGACGGCCAGACGGCGGATGCGCAGGAAGCGGAGCATGTGAAAAGTGAGAGAACTCCAATCGTAACATAGGTTTGACAGCAGTTTTGCAGTCTGATACAGTGGGGCAGATCGCGCTGTCCCAGCGGCGCACAAGCTATGTTCCGGAGGGTCGTTTGCGCACGCTCGGTAGCCCGCTGGCCGCCCTGTTACTCCAGGGCGCGGCGGGAGTTTCGCCCGATAGCCCCAGCACCGGCATCGTAAGCCTCCTCTCTCGCGCTACAGCGCTCTCCATCGGTATCCTGGTCGCGCTCGTGGGCCTCTCGGTCTGGTCCTGGGGGATTTTCCTCTACAAGTGGTGGACGTTCCGGCGCTCGGCGCATCAGAGCGCGCAATTCCTCGACGTCTTCAGGCGCAGCAACAAGTTCTCGGAAGTCCAAGCGGTCTGCCGATCGCTGAACGACAGCCCGCTCGTCGGCCTCTTTCAAACCGGGTACGCCGAGCTGACGGCGCAGCTCCGGCAGGGGTCGCCGCCCGAGGTGGGCAACGGGCCGAACCCCAATCCGCGGGCGGCGGCCGCGCGTCCTACCCTCAAGAGCCTGCCGGCGGTGGACCGGGCACTGCTGCGCGCATCGGCGATCGAATTGAACAAGCTGGAAAGCCACATCTCGTTTCTCGCGACGGTGGCCAGCATGGCGCCGTTCGTAGGGCTCTTCGGGACGGTGTGGGGGATCATGAACGCCTTCGAGCAGATCGGCGTCACCGGCTCGACGAACCTGCAGGCGGTCGGCACGCCGATCGCCGAGGCGCTGATCGCGACGGCCGCCGGTCTGGCGGCGGCGATCCCCGCGGTGCTCTTCTACAACTACCTCACGCAGCGCGTGAAGGAGTTCGCGACCGACATGGACGACTTCTCGATGGAGTTTCTGAACATCGCGGAGAGGAACTTCACGTAATGCCGAAGCTCGCGCCGGCGGCCGGTCCGACGGCATCGCCCCGCGCGGGCCGCGGGCGGCGCGCGACGACGTCGCTCGCCGAGATCAACGTCGTGCCGCTGGTGGACGTGATGCTGGTGCTGCTGATCATCTTCATGGTCACTGCGCCCATGCTGCAGCGGGGCGTCGACGTGAAGCTGCCGGTCTCGACGCGCGCGACGCAGATTCCGACGAGCATTCAGCGCGTCGAGATCTCGATTCCGGCGGACTTCGGGCAGCGGCAGCTGCTCTTCATCAACAAGGATCAGGTGCCGGCGCGGGTGTTTCAGGAGCGCGTCCGCCAGCAGATGGAGGGCCGCCCGATCAAGGAAGTGTTCCTGCGCGGCGACGGCGGGGTCACCTATCAGCAGCTGATGCAGGTGATCGACATGCTCAAGGCGGCCGGCGTGCAGAACGTCGGCATGGTGGCCCGCATGCCGGGAGAGCGCTGATGGAAGTGTCCGACGTCCTGCGCGATCGCATGCAGCGGCCCGGCGGGCTGCAGCGGACCATCACGCTGTCGATCGGCGCGCACCTCGCGCTCGCCGGCGCGCTCGTGTTCGCGCCCGGCGGCCTGCTGCAGCATCGCTCGCGCCCGAACACCGTCATGACGATCTCGCTTGGCGGCGGCGGCGTCGGACCGGAGAACGGCGGCATGACGGCCATGGGCGGACGCCCGGTGCAGGAAGTGAAGCCGCCCGACGAACCCGTGAAGCGCGAAGCCGTCCGTCCGCCGGCGGCGAAGACGCCGGAGATGGCGATTCCGCGCGAGAACGCGAAGCCGACGAAGGCGCCGCCGCGCAACGACGTGAAATCGGCGCCCGACGAGGCGCGCGGCCGCACGCCGACGCGCGGCGCGGAGAAGACCGCAGGCACGGCGATCGCCGACACCGGCGTGCGCGGACAGGGATTCGGGCTGTCGAGCGGCGGCGGGCCGGGATCGGGATCGACGCTCGACGTCGCCGATTTCTGCTGTCCGGACTACATCGCGACGATGGTGACGTCGATCAGGCGCGCGTGGAACGCGAGTCAGGGCGCCAATGGCCTGACCATCGTCAAGTTCACGATCCAGCGCAACGGGCAAATCACGAACGCCGAAGTCGAGCAAAGCAGCGGTTCGCCGATCCTCGACAACGCCGCGCTGCGCGCCGTGCTCACGACGCGCACGCTTCCGCCGCTGCCCGAAGGGTATCCGAATCCGACCTTGGGCCTTCATCTCCATTTCAAATACGAATGACCAAGACCATCGTCACGGGTACGCTCGCCGCCGCGCTGCTCGCGGCGTGGCCGCACGCGCAGCAGCAGCCTGCAGCGCAGCAGCCACCCCCGCCGCCGCAGCAGCCGAGCGAGCTCATCACCGTCATCTCCGGCGAGGCCGGCGCGCCGCCGCGGCTCGCCGTCCCCGACTTCATTCCGCTGTCGAACGACGCCGAAACGGCCGCGATGGCGCGAACGATCGGCCAGGTCCTCTGGGACGATCTGAACTTCGAGCGCGAGTTCGCGTTCATCCCGCGGGACGTCTACGCGACGATCCCGAAGGCGACCGGCTTCTCCGACATCCCGTTCGATCGCTGGCGCGAGCTGAACGCCGACGGCCTCGTCGTCGGCACGGTACAGAAGACAGGAAACGGGTTCAGGGTCGAGATGCGGCTGTTCAACGTCCGCACGCAGCAGTCGGCCTACTCGCGGCAGTACGACGGCTCGGCGAACGCGCGGCTCTACGCGCACACGATCTCGGACGAGCTCCACAAGTCGCAGCGCGCGCTGAACGGCGTCGCGCGATCGAAGGTCACCTACGACTCGGACCGGGACGGCGAGCGGATGAGCGGCACGGTCCAGAACCGCAACATCAAGGAGATCTACATCTCCGACTACGACGGCGAGAACCAGCGTCGCGTCACCGTCGGCCGCACGTTGAACATCACGCCGCGCTGGTCGCCCGACGCGCGATCGATCGCCTACACGTCGTACCGCCGCGGCGGCGCGAACATCTTCATCTCGAACATCTTCGTCGGCACGCTCGAGGAGATGACCAAGGGCGACAAGGTCGGCGAGAACTGGCTGCCGGCGTGGTCGCCCGACGGCACCAAGATGGCCTTCACGTCCACGCGCGACGGCAACCCGGAGATCTACGTCGCGAACCGCGACGGCTCGAACGTGCGGCGGCTCACGAACCATCCCGGCATCGACATCTCGCCGACGTGGAGCCCGTCGGGGACCCAGATCGCGTTCACCTCCGATCGCTCGGGCTCGCCGCAGATCTACATCATGGGCGCCGACGGCCTCGGCCTCTCGAAGAAGACCTCCGAGAGCTACTGCGACAAGCCGACGTGGTCGCCGGCGCCGTTCAACGAGATCGCGTACGCGTCGCGCACGGGCCCCGGCTACGACATCAAGGTGCTCGACCTGGCGACCGGGCACATCACGCAGCTCACCTTCGGCGAAGGGACCAACGAGAGCCCCGCGTTCGCGCCCAACGGCCGGCACATCGCGTTCATGTCGACGCGCGCCGGCAAATCGCAGGTCTTCACGATCGCGAAAGACGGCAGAGGGTTGAAGCAGATTACGAAAGCCGGCAACAACGAGAAGCCCGACTGGTCGCGATGAGCGCGACGTGCGGCCGGTCGAGCGCCGACGCGCGCCGGCGATTGGAGACAAAAGCGATGACAGTTCGACGCGTGGTGCTGTGGATGGCCTTGGCGAGCGTGACGGCCGCGGCGTGCGGCAAGAAGAACCCGCCGGTCGCGCGTCCCACGCCGCCGCCCCCGACGACGACGGCCCCGGCAAATCCGGCGCGTCCGCCGGCGCCGCCCGAGCCGGTCACCGAGCCGGCGATCGTGCCGCCCGAGCCGGTGCGCGACGACGCGATCTCGTCGGCGTCGCTCGACGACCTGAACCGGAACTCGCCGCTCCAGCCCGTGTTTTTCGAGCTCGACAGCAGCGATTTGAGCCAGGCCGCCCAGAAGGCGCTCGACCAGGACGCGGTGCTCCTGAAGAAGTACGGCACCTGGGCCATCACGATCGAAGGCCACTGCGACGAGCGCGGGACCGCCGAGTACAATCTGGCGTTGGGCGAGCGGCGCGCCATCGCCGCGCGCGCGTACCTCGTGTCGCTGGGCATTCCGGCCGACCGGCTGCGCACCGTCAGCTACGGCAAGGAGTTCCCGTTCGACCCCGGCCATGACGAGAGCGCGTACGCGAAGAACCGGCGCGCGCATTTCGTCATCACCGCGAAGTGAGCTTATGACACAGAAAATCCTCGGCGTCCTCGTCGCCGCCGCGCTCGTCTTTGCCGCGACGCCCGCGCGCGCCGCGAACAAGGAACACCAGCAGATGATGGCCGACCTGCGCATGCTCCAGGAGCAGTCGCAGCTGCTGCAGAACATGCTCGGCACGCTCGCCGACGCCATCAAGGCGGTGAACACGCGGCTCGACCAGCAGGCCGAGACGACGCGCAAGGCGTTCGCCGATCAGAAGCTCGTGATCGACAACCTGACCAACGACGT